>OHBX01001098.1_pt1 | contig 11557 bp, 10 predicted proteins | sample 1577441 | NCBI WGS metagenome assembly OHBX01 (sample SAMEA3879561, study PRJEB24766) | human gut metagenome | biome: human-associated habitat; feature: feces | place: USA | collected 1985/1987 | reverse complement strand
CGATTGCACGGTAGAGTTCTCCCGCCTCACATGCTGATCCAAGCAGCAATCCTTCACGGTATTTTACAAACTCACTCTTTGGAATACGCGGTCTCTTGTTATAGTAGGTCAGATGTGACAGAGAAATCAGACGGTACAGATTGATGCGCCCGATATCGTTTGTCGCAAGAATGATCGCATGATAAGTGTTCATTTTCATGATGGTCTCCGGCGAAGCCTGTCCCATCTGGTTGACCTGATCTAAGGTTTCCATGCCACGGTCGTGAAGCATCTTTACAAATTTTACAAAGATCTCCGCCGTACATCCCGCATCATCCACGGCACGGTGGTGATTCTCCAGAGAAACTCCCAGCGCTTTTGCTACAGTATCGAGTTTAAAACGGTTTAACTGTGGCAGCAAAATTCGTGCTAAAGCAACCGTATCAATGATCGTAAACTCTTTCTCGATTCCCTGTCTCTCACAGTTTTTGATGATAAAACTCATATCAAAATCAGCATTGTGCGCTACCATAACAGCACCATCACAGAAGGCTAAGAACTCCGGCATAACTTCTGCAATCACCGGTGCCGTAATTACCATATCATCTTTGATTCCGGTCAGATTTTCAATGTGGAACGGAATCGGCACTTCCGGATTAACAAAAGTGGAAAAACGCTCGGTTATATTCCCCTTTTCTACTTTTACCGCACCAATTTCAATAATTTTATTTACCAGCGGTGAAAATCCGGTGGTCTCTATATCGAATACCACATAGGTATCCTGCAGGGACTGATTCTTTGAATTTTCTACAATGTCCTTTAAGTCATCCACAAGATAAGCTTCCACACCATAGATAATCTTAAAGTCCGGGTCATCCGGCAGTGCATGGTTTGCAATCGGGAATGCCTGGACATTTCCATGATCGGTAATCGCCAGTGCCTTATGTCCCCACTTATATGCCCTTTTTACCAGATCTCCTACATCAGTAACACCATCCATGTCACTCATCTTGGTATGGCAATGAAGCTCTACTCTCTTTAATGGGCTGTTGTCCATTCTTATTGTAGTAAAATCAGGGATTTTCTTAATTCCGACAATGGAGCCGATGGTCAGCTCACTGTCAAATTTATCAATGGTCGTTACACCCTTAATTTTAAGAAATGCTCCCTTTTTCAAATCTCCCATCAGTTCCGGTAGATTCTCATTTTTTGTAAAGATTTTAAGCACAATGGAATCCGTAAAATCCGTTACTGACATAATGATAATTGTCTTTTCACCACGGATTTCTCTTGTATCTAATGTCATTATCTGTCCACGGATGACAACTTCTCCCATTTCACCTACGATGGTCTCAATCGGAATTGCATCCTCTTCAAAATCACGGCCATAAATAACATCCGGATTGTCTGATTTTTTAACAAAATCTCTTCTCTGGAAGGAAGATTTTCCCTTGAAATCCTTTCCGCCGGAAAAGTTATTCTTTCCAGCAGCAGGCACTGCTCCTGTGCCTTCTGCACCGGTGGTCTGATTTTTTTCCGGGACAGCAGGAACTTTTTCTGTCTTCGCTGCTTCTGCATTCCGCTGTGCTTCTGCCTCTTTTATTGCAGGCTGTTCCATGCCATCTGTATTCTGCGTTCTTGCTGCTGCAGTACGTGCCACGATATGGGCAACCTCTGTTTCAATCTGGCTGTCTGCGCTCTTTAAATAATTATTTTCTGCCGGTTTCTCATACTGTGGCTCAATCATTAATTTTAATCCACAACGTTCGCAGATGATTTTTTCTAAGATATCAATCAGTTCATTGCTCCGCTCTGTGGCAACAATGGTATCCTCTAAAGTAAGAATCATATGGTCTTCCCGGTCAAATTCCATTTTGCTGCAGCGCATCAGATTATAGAGCAATACGCTGTAATTGCGAATCTCTTCTAAAATACTCTCCCGGTATACCGCCATCAGTTTTTCCGGTGTATACTGGCTGGATAAATTAAATTTTTCTATGATTTTAACAGCTACCTCCTTGTGTGGAAATAGCTGTTGTCTGATTTCTTGTTCAATATGATAGATTTCCGGTTTTGGAATTAGCCTTGTACTCTCTAAATAAATCCGTAATGCATTCTGTGCGGAATTCGATGCCACTTTTGTAATCTCTGTTTCTTTCAAAAGTGCACTCATCTCTCCGGTAATCTTTAATGTTGGAAAAACTTCAAAAAACAGTTTTGCCATAATTTTTCCTACTCCTTATTCCAGTTCAAAAGTTCCTTTCTCAATTCACTTAAGAGCTGATTTTCCGGTACTTTACGGTCTATCTGACCATGCTTTATAATTAGTCCTTCTCCCACACCGCCGGCAATTCCGATATCGGCTTCCTTTGCTTCTCCCGGTCCGTTGACTACACAGCCCATAACAGCAACCTTGATGTCTAAAGGAATGTCCGCTACCATATTCTCTACCTGATTTGCCAGTTCGATTAAGTTGATTCTTGTTCTTCCACAGGTCGGACAGGATACAACTTCTATGCCACCTTTACGAAGCCCTAAAGTTCTTAAAATCAGTTTTGCTGATTTAATTTCTTCTAACGGATCTCCGGTTAATGAAACACGAATGGTATCTCCGATTCCCTGATTTAAAATCAGTCCCAGTCCAATAGAGGATTTAATATTTCCACTGATAATCGTTCCTGCCTCTGTAATTCCCACATGCAGTGGATGATCGGTTTGCTCAGCAATCAGTTCATGGGCTTTTACACACATCATAACATCTGAAGATTTGATACTGATAACGAGATTGTCATATCCCATATCTTCAATAAGATGCACTTTATCCAAAGCACTTTCTACAATGCCTTCTGCGGTAACACCATGATATTTTTCTACTAAATCCTTTTCCAGTGAACCGCTGTTGACTCCCACACGGATTGGAATATTTCTTTCCTTTGCTACGTCTACCACAGCCTGCACACGCTCTTTGCTTCCGATGTTGCCCGGATTGATTCTGATTTTATCTGCTCCATGCTCCATGGCAGCAATAGCCAGCCGGTAATCAAAATGAATATCTGCAACCAGTGGTATTGCTATCTGCTTCTTAATCTCAGTCAATGCTTCTGCGGCTTCCATTGTCGGCACCGCACAGCGGATGATATCACAGCCTGCCGCTGCCAGACGGTTAATCTGCTCTACGGTTGCTTTTACATCCTCTGTCTTTGTATTGGTCATTGACTGTATCAGGATTGGATTTTTTCCACCGATGATACGGTCTCCTATTTTTACCACTTTTGTATCTTTTCGTTCCATGATTGCTTTTCCTCCTGTGCAGGATTATTTAAAATAATTTTCGAATATCGTTAAACATAACAAGCACCATCAATGCCAGAAGCAGCATCAGTCCGACAAAATGAACCATGCCCTCTTTGTCCGGATCCACCCGTTTCTTTCTGACGGCTTCTATAATCAGAAATACCAGTCTTCCTCCGTCTAATGCCGGTAATGGAAGCAGGTTCATAATTCCAAGATTGGCAGTCAGCATTATGGAATAATTAATTAATGTCAATACCACCGATAGCGTTCCCGCTGACTTGCTCTCGTCATAAGTATCACCAATATTCTTTACAATACCTACCGGTCCCGAAAGTTCATTGACACTGACTCTTCCGGTCACTAACATCTTCAAGCTGTCCATGGTAACTTCTATCCAGTATTTCACTTCATATACGCTATATTTTATGGTCTCTAAAATATTACCCCTCTCACGCATGGTATTTCCATAGATTCCAAAGAGATTTCTTCCTGCTTCTTCATTATATTTCGGGCTGATGGTACAGGTATATTCCTCTCCATCTCTTTCATAGGTCACTTCCAGATTCTCATTGGAATGAAACAGCGTGTAAACACTTACTTCACGATAAATATGAATGTTCTTTCCATTGATTTCTGTAATGATATCTCCAGCCTGAAGTCCTGCTTCCTCTGCCGGATATCCTTCCATAACACCTTTTACCTCCGGCCGGTCAAATCCGGCTGTCCCGATAACAATCAGTGCCAGAAGGAATGCCAGAATAAAGTTAAAAACCGGTCCTGCCGCTACAACTGCTATTCTCGCCCATACGGACTTGCTGTTAAAGGAGCCTTCACTTTCCGACTCTCCGTCTTCTCCTTCCATCATACATGCTCCACCAAAAGGCAGCAGTTTTATGGAATATTTTGTCTCTCCCTTTGTAATTCCAAATAGCGTTGGTCCAAGTCCCAGACAAAATTCATTTACTTTGATTTTATTTTTCTTTGCCAGCAAAAAATGTCCCAGTTCATGAAAAATAATAATAAAACTGAACATTAAGATTGCAATGATTATTTTCAATCTACCACCTGCTCTCTATATACTCATACGCAGCCTGCTCTGTTGCAAGGATTTCTTCTACGGACGGACTGGCAATATAGGTACACTGCTCCATACACGCCTGTGCGATTTCCGGAATCTCCAAGAAACGAATCTTTCCGTCTAAGAACATTGCTACCGCTCTCTCATTTGCTGCATTAAAAGCAGTCGGAATGTTACCGCCCTTTCTGCAGGCTTCATAAGCCAGCTTCAATCCATAAAAAGTCTCCATATCCGGCTCTTCCAATGTAATTGCCTTCATTTTCCAGAAATCAAGCCGGTCTCCACTTAAGTGTAACCGGTTCGGATAATACAGGGCATACTGGATTGGAAGCCGCATATCTGCTGTTCCAAGCTGTGCAATGACTGCACCGTCTTCATACTCTACCATAGAATGTATGATACTCTGTGGTTGTACTACAACCTGAATCTGGTCTGCATTTACATCAAACAGCCATTTTGCTTCAATGACTTCAAGTCCTTTATTTATCATGGTTGCGGAATCAATAGTGATTTTACGTCCCATGCTCCAGTTCGGATGCTTCAATGCATCTTCCACTTTTACCTGTTCTAATTCCGCCCGCTTCTTTCCACGGAATGGTCCGCCGGAAGCTGTCAAAAGTATTTTTGCAATTTTATTGTCTCCGGCTCCCTGCAGAGACTGAAAGATTGCACTGTGTTCACTGTCCACTGGAAGGATTTTCACATTACATTCCTTTGCCAGCGGCATAATAATATGTCCTGCGGTAACTAAAGTCTCCTTATTAGCTAGTGCAATGTCCTTTCCTGCTTTCATAGCGGCTATGGTCGGACGGATACCAAGCATACCCACAATGGCAGTTACAAGAATCTCTGCTTTCTCTTCCGTTGCTACTTCTAAAAGTCCTTCCATCCCGGAAGCCACCTTTACCTTCAAATCTGCAACCCTTGTCCGAAGCTCAATCGCGTCCTCTTCTGCCCATACAGCAACCAAAGCCGGATGAAACTCCCGGATCTGTTCTTCTAATTTTGCAATATTATGTCCTGCCGCAAGTGCAGTTACTTCAATATCTCCATGTTCTCTTACAACAGAAAGTGTCTGGGTTCCAATGGAACCAGTGGAACCTAAAATTGCAATCTTCTTCATGCTTCCTCCTACTTGCCAATCAGATATAATGCAAGATAATAAATAATTGGCGCTGTAAATATTACACTGTCAAAACGATCTAAGATTCCACCATGGCCAGGAATCAGTCTGCCATAATCTTTAATATCATAATTACGTTTGATTGCAGATGCAGTCAGGTCTCCAATCATAGATATGATTGCCCCAATTGCACAAATCATGCAAAGCATAATGATATCACGGTTGGTGCTTCCCATAGAGCCCTGGAAAACAAAGCAATAAATCAGGGTTAATAATGCTGCTCCCACTACTCCGCCAACAGCTCCTTCCCAGGATTTCTTCGGAGAAAGCACCGGTGCCATCTTGTGTTTTCCAATCAGCACACCCACGCAATATGCACAAGTATCGCAGCCCCAGGAGCATAAGAAAATTAACCATACAATATAAGCTCCACCCGGTAGCATTCTGGTCTGATATACATAAGAAAGCATCACCGATACATAAAATACACCAAAAAATACTGCTAACATCTGCTCGGTATGATATTTCGGATAAGAAAATACATATACAAACATCAGCACTACCAAAAGTGCGATGACAAATAACATCATATCCGGAATAAACTGAAATTTCAGATTGCAATAATATACAATCGTTGCCAGTCCGCCGACTACACCGGCACAGCTTTTTTCAATTTTAAACACACGATACAGTTCATACAATCCAATCAAAGAAATAATTCCGGTTACTGCCAGCAGCAAATCATTTCCGGTAATAATGAATACCAGTGCCAGAATTACCAGCACGATTCCGCTTAACAGTCTCGTTTTAAACATCCTATTCTTCCTCCTCTATCTTTCCATATCTCCGGTCTCTTCCGCTGTAATCCTCTACTGCTTTACGCAGTTCTTCCGGTGTAAAGTCCGGCCATGGAACCTCTGTAAAATATAACTCACTATAAGCAAACTGCCACAGCAAAAAGTTGGAAAGCCGCTGTTCTCCACTGGTGCGGATCATAAGATCAGGATCCGGGATATCTTTCGTATCAAGATAGGATTCATATTTCTCTTCGGTAATCTCCTCTGCCGAAATACCATCCTGCCACATTTTCTTCATTCCACGGATCATTTCATCTCTTGCTCCATAATTAATGGCAATCTGTAAATTCAGTCCCGTATTATGGGCAGATTCTCTTTCCAATACAGCAATCTGCTGCTGGAATTTATCATCCAGCCGGCTGGTATCTCCGATTACACGGACCCTCATATTATTCTTGTCCGCTGTCTTTATACAGTTCTTAAGATAACTGCTCAAAAGCTTCATCAAAGCATCTACTTCATTCTGTGGACGGTTCCAGTTCTCTGTGGAAAATGCATACATGGTTACATATTCTATGCCCAGATCATGCGCTGCTTTACAGATAACTTCAACATTCTTTGCCCCCATGGTATGTCCATAGTTTCTTGGCATTCCTCTTTTCTTTGCCCAGCGTCCGTTTCCATCCAGAATAATTGCAACATGTTTTGGAATCTTCATCTTTGTTCTCCTTTTTACAGATGTTTACAACATAAAAGGGGACACGGCAATCGCGCTATGTCCCCATATGTGTCGTACATGGATAAGATTATACCGTAAGGATTTCCTTTGTCTTTTCCTCTACTGCACCATCAATTTTTGCAATATATTTATCCGTAATTTTCTGAGTATCATTTTCTAATTCTTTTAATTCATCCTCAGATACTTCATTTGCTTTGTTCTGTTTCTTGAATGCATCATTGGCATCCCTTCTGATATTACGGATTGCCACCTTGGCATTCTCACCTTTTTTCTTAATATCCTTTGCCAGTTCTTTACGTCTTTCCTCGGTAAGCTCCGGGAATACAAGACGGATTACTTTACCATCGTTGGTTGGATTTAAGCCTAAATCAGATGTTAAAATTGCTTTTTCAATCTCTTTTACAAGAGATGCTTCCCAAGGCTGGATCTGAATCATTCTTGGCTCCGGAACATTGATATTTGCAACCTGCTGTAACGGGGTCGGTGTTCCATAATAATCTACAGTAATTCTGTCTAAGATATGCGGATTCGCTCTTCCTGCCCGGATAGTTGCATATTCTTCCACAAGATTCTCGTATGATTTCTGCATTTTCTCTTCATATGGGTTTAATCTGCTATCCATAAATATTCTCCTTTATTATACAGTCACTTTCGTGCCGTTAAATTTTCCGCTCATTGCATTTACAATGCTGTCCGGCTCATTTAATCCGAATACATACATTGGCATTTTATTTTCCATACACATAATAGATGCGGTTAAATCTACTACTGCAAGCTTCTTATCAATCACTTCCTGAATGGATACCTCATCATATTTCTTTGCTGCCGGATTTACCTTCGGGTCACTGTCATAGACACCGTCAATGGCTTTTGCCAGGAAAATGCCCTCTGCATCCATTTCAATGGCACGGAGTACAATTCCGGTATCTGTTGAAAAATAGGGATGTCCTGTTCCACCTGCAAAAAATACTACCATTCCTTTTTCAAAATATTTATTGGCACGGTCTTTTGAGAAAAGTTTGGTCATGCTTCCACACTCAAACGGAGTCAGAATCTGTGTCATCATTCCAACAGAACGGAAGATTTCAGATACATAAATACAGTTCATAATCGTTGCAAGCATACCAATCTGGTCTGCTTTGGTACGGTCGATAGTCTCGCTGGAACGTCCTCTCCAGAAATTACCGCCACCAATTACGATTCCAACCTGGCATCCGCCATCTACAATCTGTTTTACCTGGCGGGCAACTTCTGTTACGGTCGGCTCATCAAAACCTGTTTTCTTTTCTCCTGCAAGTGCTTCTCCACTTAATTTTAAAAATACTCTCTTCATTATTTATTCTCTCCAAAAAGACTTTCCACATCAATATCAGCATAGCACTGGGAACAGAAACCTTCGATAACTGCACCATTGTTAATCTGAACAGAACGGGATTTGATGTTACCCATAACAACTGCAGAAGTATCTACAACTACAGGTCCCTGAACATCGATATCGCCCTTGATTGCTCCTGCGATAACTGCAGAGCTTGCGGTAATATTTCCAATAATGACAGAACCAAGTCCGATTTTAACAGTTCCGGTGCTTACTACTTCACCTTCTACTTTTGCAGCATCAGCGAAGAATTCAGCAGAATTGCTGTTTCCATTGATAGTTCCGGTAACAACCAGCTTGCCATTACACTGAACATCACCATTAATATTTCCACGGATATCTAAAGAACCAGTAGATGCCATATTACCGGTAATGGATGTTCCTTCTGTGATTACAGATACTTCATCTGAAACTTCATCTGATGTCTGAACCGGAGCAAAATGTGCCGGAGTTGCCGGCTGTACCGGTGTTACTGTCTCTTCTGGCATTGTCATGGTTTCATTTGCTGTTGTCTCACTCATTTTACTTTCCTCCTGAATATGTAAATCTTCTTTTTCTTCTGCAGCTGGTGTCTCTACTTTTGTTTCTGTTTCCTGTGCCGGTGCTTCCTTCTCTACCGGAGCATTGGCATCCTTGGTAACCTTTTCTAAAAGTCCGTCCAATTTGGATAATTCAGACTCCACATCCAGTTCATCTTCCAATGTATTGACTACTACATCGTTATCCTGCTCTGCTGCCTCTGTTGTGTCTTCACCCGGTACCAGTTCGTTCACTGCCTGCGATAAATCCTCTTTAAAATCTTTAAAAAAGCTCATTCTTAAAAACCTCCATTTTTTCTATTGAACACTGTCTGCACTAATATGCTGTATTACAGTTGTATCCTCAGTAATCGGAAGTAACTCTACTCCCTGTGCCTGTAGTGCCTCAATCATCGGACCTAAGGCTTCCACCGTTGTCTCCTTCGTATTTGCATCATGAAGTAACACAACCGATGTTTTATATTTTACCACATCCTCTAACACATTATCTACCAGCTCGTCCGCTGTATATGCCTGTGATGTAGCATCACCACTGGTTACATTCCAGTCAAAATAAGTAACATCCTGATCATTCAGATATTTTATAAACTCTTTCATATCTGTATTACTGACCTGATTGCTGCTTCCACCCGGGAAACGATAATAATGGCAATCCTCTCCCGTTATATCATAAAGATAATTTTGTATTTTGGTAAAATCATCCTCAAAATTTTCAAGCGAATCGTAAATCACACTGTATTTATGGGAATAAGAATGCATTCCCAGTGTGTGCCCCTCATTTACAATTCTTTTATACATCTCCTGGGACTCTTCATCTTCTTTTCCTACAACAAAAAATGTTGCTTTCACATTATACTGCGCCAATGTATCAAGAATAGCTGCCGTATTGGAACTTGGTCCATCATCAAAGGTAAGATATACTTTAAGCTGATCTCCCGGCTGTGCCTTGTTGCTTTCATCCTCTGCCACCAATGACTGGACAATCGAACTGTCTGCATTCTGATCCTGATATTCTGTGTCTGTCTGTAATTCCGTTCCAGTAGACATTTCTCCTTTCGACTGGTTCTCGTCCTGCTGTACCTGTCCGGAAACAATACCGCTTGATACCAGCCTGTCTATCTGGTTCTGTAAAGAAATTACCCGGCACAACAATACCACGCACAAAATAATCGATATCAGCATCCAAACGAAGATAGATGTTATAATCCCCATCTTCATGCAATTAATGCGTTTTCGCCTTTCCCGCTGTTCCTTTAACCCCTTCGTGGTCTTCTCTTCCATGTAGTGACCTCCCGGTCATAAAATCTCTTTTCTATTGTAACACACTTTAACAAAATATCACTATAAAAAATAATTTTAATTGAATTACTTCTTGAGATTTTTCTTTCTTTTGTCAGAAAATTCCCCTGCAGAAATCACTCTACAGGGGAATTTTATATACTTTTACAATTTGTGCTAAGCTTTTACTTAGTTTCCTGCTATCTGAGCAGCAACTTCTGCAGCAAAGTCTTCATTTTTCTTCTCCAAACCTTCACCTGTTTCGAAACGTACAAACTTCTTAACAGATACAGGAGCACCAACTTCTTTGGAAACCTGCTCTAAGTATTTTCCAACTGTCTGTTTTCCATCTTCTGCTTTTACATATACCTGATCTACTAAGCAGATTTCTTTTAACTCTTTGCTGATACGTCCTTCGATCATTCCATGGATAACCTTTTCCGGTTTCTGGGACTCTTTCGGATCATTCATAATCTGAGCTAAGAGAATTTCTTTCTCATGTGCGATGTAATCTGCACTTACTTCATCTCTGGAAACATATTTTGGATTTAAAGCTGCTATCTGCATTGCAATGTTGGTTAATGCTTCTTTTACTGCATCATTTACAACAGTTGTGTCAGCATCAACGATAACACCGATTCTTCCGCCGCCATGGATATAAGATACTACACAACCATTCTCAGCTACAACCTTTTCGAATCTACGAATCTTTAAGTTCTCTCCGATAACTGCAACTTTCTCTACTAATGCATCTTTTACTGTCTTGCTTTCATCTGCATTCCATTTTTCTTCCATGAATGCATCCATGTCTGCTGCGTCAGAGTTTACTGCCTGTGTTGCAACAGCCTCTACAAACTCACGGAATGTATCATTTTTAGCAACGAAGTCTGTTTCAGAGTTAACTTCAACAACTGCTGCTGTCTTATCATCTTTTACTACAACAGTACAAAGACCTTCTGCTGCGATTCTTCCAGCTTTCTTCTCAGCTTTTGCCTGTCCGTTTTTTCTTAAATATTCAACAGCCTCATCCATGTTGCCGTCTGTTTCACCTAATGCTTTTTTACAATCCATCATTCCTGCGCCGGTTAATTCACGCAGTTCTTTTACCATTGCTGCTGTAATAGCCATCTTCATTTTCCTCCATTTATTTTTTCTAAAGGTAAGGACAGGCAATTACTGTCTGTCCTGTTTTATACACACGTTGTGTGTTTCTTATCGTTTAAAATACTGTTCTTATGCCTCTACAGCTTCTTCTGCATCCTCTGCAGCTTCAGTGTCAACATCAACAGTTCCCTGATTTGCTTCGATAACAGCATCTGCCATCTTAGAAACGATTAATTTAACGGCTCTGATTG
>OHBX01001097.1_pt1 | contig 11559 bp, 12 predicted proteins | sample 1577441 | NCBI WGS metagenome assembly OHBX01 (sample SAMEA3879561, study PRJEB24766) | human gut metagenome | biome: human-associated habitat; feature: feces | place: USA | collected 1985/1987 | reverse complement strand
GTCCTTTCCGTCCCATAATTTCCTCCTCTGCTTTTTATATATGATGTTGCCAGATTGCTCCATTGCCATGCAATCCCAGAAGTCCTATTTTCTTCCATATTTTCACGATATCAGCAGTATAACATACTTTTTTCAGATGGTGGTACAAAAAAAGATAAAAATAATATTGAAATCACTTGCATTTTTTGAAAAATAGAGTATAATATATAAAGAGAGGTGAGAGAAATGTTAATTCAATTTAGTGTTAAAAATTACAAATCATTTAAAGAAGAACAGGTTTTTAGTATGGAAGCAGGAACTGGTGATGAAAATATTGAGAATATAGTTACGCTCAATGAAACCAATGAAAGAATATTAAAAACTACAGCTTTATATGGAGCAAATGCATCAGGAAAAACTAATTTGATAAGTGCATTTTCTGCTGCAATAATGATGGTTAGATTATCAAACAATAGACAACCTGGGGAAAAATTAATGCAGATGGAACCATTTGCATTTGATGATAAAACAAAAGTGGAACCATGCGAATTTGAATTTATTTTTTATACAAATAATAGTAAATATGTATATGGTTTTAAAGCAGATAAAAATAAAATACATGAAGAGTATTTATATCAGTATTTTTCAGCAAAAGCGACCAGAATATTTGAAAGAACAGGTGAAGAATATAAATTCTTACAGTCTGATGAAGGAAAATTAAATTCAATTAAAAGTCAAAACCTAGAAAACAAATTATTCCTAGCAACTGCAACAACATGGAATTATGATAAAACAAGAGCACCATATTTATGGTTTGCAGAAATGATTGATACTTATATAGGAGGTAATGAACTTAATCCATTTTCAATAGAAGCTTATAATAATGATGATGAAAATGAAAGCCTAAAAAAATTCACATTAAAATTGTTGGAAGAAGCAGATATTGTTATTAAAGACTATAATATAGAAATAGAAGAAGCTGAAATGGATGCAAATATGATAATGCAATTAAGAAGCATGAATGTTCCACCACATGTAATTACACCAAAAACAACCATAATAAAAAGTATAACTATGTCTCATGAAATTACAAGTGAAAACGGGGAAACAAAAGTATACAACTTAGATTTAGCAAATGAATCTTCTGGAACTAAAATAATATTTGCAATGGCTCCATTGTTAAAAAATGTATTTGAGAGAGGCAAGATATTTGGAATTGATGAAATAGAAAGAAGTTTACATCCAAGTTTAGTAGAAATGATAATCAAATTTTTCCATAATTCAGAAATAAATAAAGGAAATGCTCAGTTAATATTTAATACACATGATACAAACTTATTATCATTAGATCTATTTAGAAGAGATCAGATATGGTTTGCAGAAAAAGATCCAAAGAAAGGTGCTACTGAATTATATCCATTAGATGATTTTTCAGTAAGAAAAACAGAAAATATTCAGAAAGGATATTTAAATGGAAGATATGGAGCAATCCCTTTTGTAGCCACAGGTGATAGCTTATGGCAGGAATGAGAAGATTTGAACAAAGAAGAAGAAATACTGAGAAAAGAAAAAGAAATCCATTTGTTATAATTGGATGTGAAGGAAAAAATAAAACTGAAAAAATATATTTTAATAATTTCAATAGTCGACAATGTATTATTAAATTTTCTAAAGGAAATAGCACAGACCCTATAGGAATTGTGCAAGATTTAATAAATTTTATCAAGAGCAATGAAATTGAATTAGAAGAAAATGATAAAGTTTATGCGGTATTTGATACGGATGTAGGACAAAATAAGAAACAACGAATAGAAGAAGCAAAAAGTTTAGCAGCAGAGAATGGGGTTGAAATAATAACTTCAACTCCTACATTCGAATTATGGTTTTTGCTACACTTCGGATTTACCACAAAAGTATTTGTTTCAAATAAGGCTTTGCAGGAGGAATTGGCAAGAAAAATACCAAATTATTCAAAGATCAATAATACATATTTAACTGTTAAAGATTTAACAGGACAAGCTATTGAAAATGCTAAAAGATTAGAACAATATCAATTAAAAGAAGGACAAGCATTAGACAGCGAAACTTGTAATCCATACACAGGAGTTTATAAAGCTGTAGAAGAATTAATAAATAGGAATAAAGAAAAACAATAAAAAGTATAAGTGGGAACTTTGAGACCATAGTAAATGAGAGTATCGAAAAGTTTGTGTAAACTTTAAACTTCTTATGATATAAAACATAAATATGAAAAAATTTATTTATGTTTTTAACAAAAATTAATATAAATGACAAATTTAAATTTGTCAAGGTATGATTTTTAAGCCTGCTGAAATTTCGATTTTAGCAGGCTTAAAATTAGCCTTTTTCAATTAGTCAATAATAACCCTATCTGGAAAATAAATATTTAATTCTGCCAATGTTACACCCAAATTTGCGTATCTACTAGTCCATTTTTCAATAATCATTTGAGTTGATAAATACATACCTTTTTCTAATGCTTGAACCGTTGGAAATACTCGTCTTCCTTTATTTAATCTTTTGTAACAATTATTTAAACTTTCTATTGCATTTGTTGTATACATAATTTTCCTTGTTTGTGGTCTATATTTGAAGAATGGCTGTACATTATCCAAATTATTTTCCCAATTTTCTAATGAAACTTTTCTTTTTGACCATTTTTCTTTTAACTCCTGTAAATTGCTATATGCTTCGTCTTCTCTTGATGCTGTATATATTAACTTCAAATCTTGTGCTAATTCTTTTCTATCTTTGTACGAAACATATTTCAATGTATTTCTAATTAAATGTACTATACAACTTTGAAATTCAGTCTTTGGATATACTGCTGCTATTGCTTCTTTTAATCCCTTTAAGCCATCTGCACACATTATTAGAATATCCTTTAATCCTCGATTTTTAAATTCATTAAGTACACTCATCCAATATTTTGCACTTTCTGAATCTCCTATGTAAAATCCAAGTATTTCTTTTTCTCCTTCCATTGCTACTCCTAATGCTATATATACGGCTTTTTTCACTACAACTCCATTTTCTTTAACACTAAAATATGTTGCATCTACAAATACTATTGCATATTGCTCATTTAATTGTCTTTGTTTCCATTCTTGTATTTCTGGTATTATTTTATCTGTTATGGCTGTTACCATATCTAGACTTATTTTTACGCCATATATTTCTTCTATTTGGTCATGGATATCCTTATTTGACATTCCTCTTGCATACATTATTATTATTTTATTTTCAATGTTTGAAATATCTTTTTGTCCTTTTTCAACAACTATTGGATCAAAACTTCCTTGTCTATCTCTTGGAACATTTAACTATATATCTCCTTGAGATGAATGTATGGTTTTATTAGAATATCCATTTCTATAATTCTCGTTGTCATCTGTATATTCATTTTTTTCGTAACCTAGATGCTCTGTTAATTCGGCATTTAACATTTCTTGAAGTGTATCTTTGAATAAATTTTTCAATGCATCTTCAACATCACCAGCCGTCTTTAATTCATTACTACTTATGAATTCCTTAATCAATTTTCTTCTTTCTTCACTTATTTTTCTCTTTTTGCCATATAAAAAACCTCCTTATGACATTTATATAATATCATAAGAAGGTGTATTTTTAAACTTTACACAAATTTTTCTATATATTCGAAAAACAAAAGAAGAAATGACGTTAATTAAAATTTAAATTGTTGTTAATCCAAATCAAAAATTTATCTTTTGGTACAAGTTTTCTTTTACCAATTTTTAATGTAGGAAATCCTTTGCTATCCATAAGTTGATATGAATTAGCTTTAGATATCCCTAAATATCTACTAATATCTGTTGCAGATAAAGTAGCAGGTAAATCTTCTTTGGTTTTAAAGCTACTATGCATAAGCATTCCTCCTTTCTTAAATTTTTTTCAGTTTAACGTCCATTTGTATAGCATTTGCTCATAACAGTTTTGTTTCTGTTCTTCCTTATCAAAGCGAGCTACCCCTTTACATCACGTTAGCCAGTTAGAAGTTTCATTAGATGTTTACATCTAGACTATTTAGTTTTCAATGTGCTATAATAGAAAAGAGATTAAATAACAATCTGTTTTCTATTTGCAAAATCATTATAGAATGCTTGAAATACATTGTAAATAGAAAATCATAAGTCTATAAATAAAGTCATAATAGAAAAATCTATAATCTATTTTCAAAAATGGAGGTAATGTAATAATGTCAACATTTTTCACATTTAAAGATAGAAAAATTATATTTTGAAATACAGAAAGATGCTGAAAGATTAGGATATCAAAGGGTTTTATGTCATAATGATACATATGCACCAAACTATTTGAGGGATGATGAGGAGAATGTATATTTGATTGATTGGGAATATGCAGGACTTAACTATGCTGCAAATGATATTGGATGTATATTATGCAGATATGACTGGTCAGATGAACAAATAGCAAGATACTTAAAGGCGTATATGGGAAGAACACTTACAGCGGAAGAACATAGATTTTTTTATGCGTTTATTCCAATTTCAGCATTCTATTGGTTTTGTTGGGGATTGTATAAAGGAAGCGTTGGCGATGATGACAGCTTTTTCTTTTTACCATCGTATAGAAACTTGGTAAGATTTGTGGATAAAGCGTTGAATAGCTATGGAATTATGGAAATTTAGAGGAATACTGGCATGATTACAGCGATGATATTGGCAGGTGGAGTCGGTTCACGAGTAGGTGCTGAACGACCAAAACAGTTTGTAGAAGTATGTGGAAAACCTATATTGGCATATACAATAGAAATCTATCAGAAAAATCCACAGGTAGAAGCGATAGAAATAGTTTGTCATGCAGATTGGATTGATTATTTGAAAGAAATGATAGAAAACTATGATTTATCGAAAGTAAAGTGGATTACGCACGGTGGGGAAACATTTCAGAAATCCGTGATTAATGGTATGGAGTATCTGAAAGATAAATTAGATGTAGATGATATTGTTATGATACATTATGGTGCGGCACCGTTTTCCAGCCAGCAGATTGTGACGGATGGAATAAAAGTCTGTCAGGAACATGGAATGTCAGTTTCATGTACACCCTGTTTTCAATTAATGGGTTCTGATGATGGGAATGGAGAAAGCAAACGGTGGATCAACAGAGACAAACAGGTACAGATTTGTTGCCCACAATCATTCAAATATGGTTATTTGGCAGATATTTATAAGAGGGCAGAAGAAAAAGGATTGCTTAAAGAAGGTTCAGTAATTATTGAACCAACCAGTGGAAATACAGGAATTGGTCTTGCAGCACTTGCGGCAGCCAAGGGATACCGTATCATTCTTACTATGCCGGAATCCATGAGTGTTGAACGTAGAAACATCTTAAAGGCTTACGGTGCAGAAATTGTTCTGACAGAAGCAAGCAAAGGAATGAAAGGTGCAATTGCAAAAGCGGATGAACTTGCAAAAGAGATTCCAAACAGCTTTATCCCTGGACAGTTTGTAAACCCTGCGAATCCAAAAGTACACAAAGAGACAACAGGACCGGAAATCTGGAAAGATACGGACGGAGCAGTAGACATCTTCGTAGCAGGAGTTGGTACAGGTGGAACCGTAACAGGAACCGGTGAATACTTAAAAGAGCAGAAAGCGGATGTTAAAGTTGTAGCAGTAGAGCCGGCATCTTCACCGGTATTATCCGAAGGTAAGAGTGGAGCACATAAGATTCAGGGTATCGGTGCAGGATTCGTACCGGATGTATTAAACACCAAAGTATATGATGAGGTATTTCCGGTAGAGAACGAAGATGCTTTCCGTGTGGCAAAAGAAATTGCACACAAAGAGGGCGTATTAGTAGGAATTTCTTCCGGAGCAGCAGCTTATGCAGCAATTGAACTGGCAAAGAGACCTGAAAATAAAGGAAAAACAATTGTAGCTTTATTACCGGACAATGGAGACAGATATTATTCAACAGCTTTATTTACAGAGTAATTTGCAGTAGAATAGAAAAAATCTGATGTAACATCAGAGTGACAGAAATAAATAACAGAACGGAGAAAAAGAAGATGAGCACAAAGAAAAGCAGAGCAGAACGTAATTTAAAATTTGAAACTTTACAGTTACATGTAGGACAGGAAAATCCGGATCCGGTGACAGATGCAAGAGCAGTACCTATTTATCAGACATCATCCTATGTATTCCGCAACAGCGACCATGCGGAAGCAAGATTTGGTCTTGCAGATGCAGGAAATATTTATGGAAGACTTACGAATCCGACAGAGGATGTATTTGAGAAGAGAATTGCAGCATTAGAGGGTGGAGTTGCAGCGTTGGCAGTAGCATCCGGAGCAGCAGCAATTACTTATACGATTGAAAATCTTGCACAGAATGGTGACCATATTGTAGCTGCAAAGAATATCTATGGTGGTTCTTATAACCTGTTGGAGCATACACTTCCACAGTACGGCATTACAACAACCTTCGTTGAGCCGGAGCCGGAAGCATTTGAAGCAGCAATCAAAGACAATACAAAAGCATTATATATTGAGACATTAGGAAATCCTAACTCAGACGTAGCTGATATTGAAGCCATCGCAAAAGTAGCACATGCACACAAGATTCCATTAGTCGTAGATAACACTTTTGCAACACCTTATCTGGTTCGTCCGATTGAGTATGGCGCAGACATCGTGGTACATTCTGCAACAAAATTCATTGGTGGACACGGGACAACAATTGGTGGAGTTATCGTAGACAGCGGAAAATTTGACTGGGAGGCAAGTGGAAAATTTGCATCCTTAACTGAGCCAAACCCAAGTTATCATGGCATCAGCTTTACCAAGGCAGTAGGACCGGCAGCATTTGTAACCAAGATTCGTGCAATCTTACTTCGTGATACCGGAGCAACTTTATCTCCGTTCCATGCATTTATCTTCTTACAGGGATTAGAGACATTATCCTTAAGAGTAGAACGTCATGTACAGAATGCATTGAAGGTAGTAGAGTTCTTAAATAACCATCCACAGGTGGAGCGTGTAAATCATCCTGCAGTAAGTACAGATCCAAAACAGCAGGAATTATATAAGAAATATTTCCCGAACGGCGGCGGTTCCATCTTCACCTTCGAAATCAAAGGCGATGCACAGAAAGCAAAAGATTTCATCGACAATCTGGAAATCTTCTCCTTACTGGCAAATGTTGCAGATGTAAAATCCCTGGTGATTCATCCAGCATCAACCACGCATTCCCAGCTTAGTGCAGAAGAATTAGAAGAGCAGGGAATCAAACCGAATACCATCCGCCTTTCTATCGGAACAGAAAATATCGACGATATTATTGAAGACTTAGAGGAAGCATTCAAGGCAGTAGAGTAAATGACTGAAAGAACTAAAATGAAAAGCATGAGATAAAAGAAGTCTCATATACTTTAGAAAGAGTATATGAGGCTTTTTTTATGAAAAAATGGAAAAGGATACTGGCAGTGGCGGTAATGCTGGCATTGGTATTTTGCGCAGGCCGTGGGAGTGCAGTGCTGGTAAAAAGCTGGCAGAATGGCGGCTTACTGGGAGTAAATGCAGTGGCATCTACAACAGAGAACTGGGGACTTGGATTTGGTGAATCGGGGACACAGCCAACCGGAAATGCCACACCGGAAGAATTGCGGAAATATAATACATATTTTATTGGTAATGGCGATGATAAGGTGATTTACCTGACCTTTGACTGCGGCTATGAGAATGGAAATACGGAGAAGATACTGGAAGCATTGAAAAAGCATGATGTAAAGGCAACCTTCTTTGTAGTAGGGCATTTCTTAGAGACCAGTCCAGATCTGGTAAGGAAAATGGTGGAAGAAGGTCATACCGTAGGAAACCATACTTATCATCATCCGGATATGTCAGAAATTGCAGATGTATCGTCATTTCAAAAGGAAGTTGAAGATGTCAAGTTACTTTATGAAGAGATTACAGACAAGGAGATGGTTAAATTTTACCGGCCGCCTCAGGGGAAATACAGTGAATCAAATCTGAAAATGGCAAAAGAATTAGGTTATTATACTTTTTTCTGGAGTCTTGCTTATGTGGACTGGGATCCGGATAATCAGCCAACAAAAGAAGAGGCCTTTGAAAAACTCACCGGACGTATTCATCCGGGAGCTATAGTGCTGCTGCACAATACTTCAAAGACCAATGGTGAAATATTAGATGAACTACTTACAAAGTGGGAAGAGATGGGCTACCATTTTGGTACTCTGGATGAGTTAATCGCAGGTTCTAATTCTTAGAAAAATGCTCTTTATAGACAGCTTAAGTATTATTATATTTAAAAGAAAGGTGGTGAAGAGTATTTTCCACTGGTAACACTTTCTATTGCTATGATAAGTAATAGGAATTATACCTTTCGAAATATGAGTGAATTTTCAGGTGAACTGGTAAAAAAGAAAAAAGCAGCAAAGCAAACAGAGGGGAACAGTATTCAGAGTTTATAGAATTAGAAAACAAATGTAAATTTCTAAAATTCGAAAAAATCATTAAATAAAACTTGTCTTTTTACTTCTTTTGTATTATACTCTTTGATTGGTAATACCAATCGGAGGATTTAGAAATGAAGTATTTTAGACAGTTTTTTTTAATTCTGGCAATTTCTTTTGCTGGAGAAATTCTGCATATGGTGCTGCCATTACCGGTTCCTGCAAGCATTTACGGACTGGTGTTAATGCTGCTTGCTCTGGTAACGGGTATCGTTAAGATAGAACAGGTGAAGGACACTGCGATATTCTTAATTGAAATTATGCCGGTGATGTTTATTCCGGCAGCAGTAGGACTTCTGGACTCCTGGAGCGTTCTGCGTCCGACTATTGTGCCGGTGATTGTCATTACAGTACTTACGACGATTATTGTTATGGTCGTGACCGGAAGAGTGACACAGAATGTGATACGAAAGGGAAGGGAGAAAGAAGAAAATGAATAATTTTGTAGGAGATACCCTTTTCTTTGGTGTAGTAATCAGTCTCATTGGATATGAAATCGGAGCACTGTTAAAGCGTAAATTAAAGCTGGCGCTGTTTAATCCACTTTTGATTTCTATTATTTTTGTTATGGTTGTATTAAGTGTAGGCAGGATTGACTATGACAGTTATTATGAAGGAGCAAAGTATTTAAGCTATCTTTTAACCCCGGCAACGGTATGTCTTGCTGTTCCGTTGTATGAGCAGCTGGAATTGTTAAAGAAACATAAAAGTGCCATTGTAGCAGGAATTATATCCGGTGTCATTGCAAGTATGGGAAGTGTGCTTCTTTTTGCGGTGATATTCCATCTGAATCATGAGGAATATGTAACCCTTCTGCCAAAATCCATTACCACAGCAATTGGAATGGGAGTATCTGAAGAACTTGGAGGAATCGTAACGATTACGGTGGCAGTAATTATCATTACCGGAGTCTTGGGAAATATGATTGCAGAAGTGGTATGCCGTGTATTTCATATAGAAGAGCCGGTGGCAAAGGGACTGGCACTCGGTACTTCCGCTCATGCAATCGGAACCGCCCGTGCCATGGAAATGGGAGAAGTAGAAGGAGCAATGAGCAGTCTTGCCATTGCAGTAGCAGGACTTCTGACGGTAGCAGCAGCAACTGTATTTGCTAATTTTTATTGATGTATCTATGATGCAATAATTTTGCAAGGGATGAAAGGAGATTCAGATGAAGGACAGAGAGTATAAGAGGGTAATGGCATTCGTAAAAGATGGAATACGGAGCGGGGAGTTTCGGGTAGGCAGCAAGCTGCCAACAGAACGTGAAATGGCAGAAACACTTGGTATGTCACGTCCATCTATCCGGGAAGCATTAAAGAGTATGGAGAATATCGGATTGATTGAAAGTCAGCAGGGCTCCGGCAATTATATCTGCTGCAACATGGAAAAAAGCCTTTCAGAAGTAATTAATATGATGCTGCTATTGCAGCAGATAGATAAGGATGAGCTTGCAGAGGCACGTTGCCTTTTAGAATACACAATAGGTCTTCTTGCGGCTAAAAACATGGGTAAACAGGATTTTGCGGAGTTAAAAGCACTGGCAGAATCTATGCAGAATGCTGACCAGCAGAGGAGTTATGAGATTGACCGGGAGTTTCATCAGAAATTAATATTAGGTTCCGGCAACCGTTTCATGATTACGATTATGCAGGTATTTTCTGAAATTTATAAGGAAAGTATCCGAAAAGGCTGGGAAAATGCAGATGCCGAGAAATTTGAAAAAATGTGGAAGCTTCATGTAGAAATTGCAGAAGCAATCGAAACGGGAGACCAGAGAAAAATCGATGCTGCCGTACAGGCGCATTATGATATTATTCATAAGTAAAATGATGGTAAAAAAGTCTGGCAGAAAAGAAGGAGCTAGGTTTGCTTGAGCGAACTTGGCTCCTTCTTTTCTGCCAGACTTTGGCGAGCATCGCGATAACTGTAGAAACTTGCAAAGCATGTTTCCCATGGTTACGCGAGTAGCTTAGCGGGCAAGTACTTCTAAGATTTCACCTACATACATGGTGTGAAGGTTGCCATCGGCATACCAGCTGCTTTCGATAGAAGAATCAATAAACTGGTCCGGAGTCATCTTTGTAGCAGATAATTTACGGCAGATAAATACCAGATTTCCTTCGTCAATATAAGGTGTGTCCTTGCAGTAATCAAGATGCATTCTTGCATTTTCAATTTTATTTTCATCACGTCCGGAAACAGCTCCAAGATATTTTAAAGCTCCTTTATTGGACTCATCTAAAAAGGTCAGTGAAAATGTCTCTCCATTATCAATAAATTCTTTGGTATAGCGTGTATCTCTTACAAAGATGTAGACAACATTTTTGCCCCAGAGGACACCAACACCGCCCCAGCTTGCAGTCATTGTATTTGCTTTCTTCTCATCACCTGCTGTGATTAACATCCATTCTTTGCCGATTTTAGTAAATGGATTCATTTCCATAAGGTCAATTGGATATGGTTGAAATGTATGCATTATTTTTCCCTCCAGTAAATTCGTAATATGAATTTAGTATAGCATTGTATTTTCATAATTACTATGGATTTGTGGTAAAAAGAATTCCAGAAAAGGTTTAAGTTATGAAATTTATTGATATAATTCTGCAATTCTTGAAACAGCCACATAAATTTCGGAAATACGGTACCAGGTACGGAAATCTACAATTCCGGTAACCGGAAGCCCAAAGATGGACTGGAATTTTTCTACGGCAGCTTTGGTTGCAGAACCATAAATGCCATCCACGGCAATAGTCGGAAGCGCAGGGTAGTTACGTGCAATCCGGTTCAGCTGCTCCTGCAGCATCCGCACCTTATCCCCGGTAGAACCAACCTCAAGGTTGCTGCCCGGCCAGGAAGCAGGCACACCACTGATTTCATCCGCCGTGTTGATATACATACTGCTGCCGTAATAGTAGCGCAGAATCTCAATGGTGGAATATCCCTGGTCGGCTAAGTATTTCGAACCCCACTGAGTCATCCAGTTCGGGCAGCTTACCCGCTGCCCGTCACAGTACTGGGTCAGAATCGGCTGGCGGA
>OHBX01001096.1_pt1 | contig 11561 bp, 9 predicted proteins | sample 1577441 | NCBI WGS metagenome assembly OHBX01 (sample SAMEA3879561, study PRJEB24766) | human gut metagenome | biome: human-associated habitat; feature: feces | place: USA | collected 1985/1987 | reverse complement strand
GACGAGCCGATGAGCCACCTCGACGAGCGGAATGCTGCGGTCATGGCCGGAATTCTTCTGGAAGAGGTGCGGACGAACGGCACGGGGGTCATCGTCACCTCGGTAGGCAAGCGTTTCGAGATCGAGTACGATAAAGTCTTTTCGCTATGAAACTGATCTGGCAATTACTCCGTCAGCACGTCAGCGTGTTGCAGTTGGCGGGCTTTCTGGTGACCAATCTGGTCGGCGTGGCGATCGTGCTTACGGCCGTACAGCTTTACCGGGATGTGACGCCTGCGCTCCAGGTGCCCGATTCGTTCCTGGACAACGATTTCATCATTCTTACCAAAGAGGTCGAAGGGGCCGGCATCGGAAAGACCTCCTTCACGCAGACGGAGCTGGCCGAACTTGCGGAGCAGCCCTTCACGGAGGCGCTGGGCGAGTTTACGCCGGCACGTTACAGCGTGATGGGCGGGATTTCGTTGGCGGGGATCGGCATGCGGACCTACCTGTTTTTCGAGAGCGTACCCGACCGTTTCCTCGATGTCCGGAGCGACGAGTGGGGTTTCGAGGAGGGGAGCGAGTTCGTGCCGATCATTCTGCCTCGCAATTATCTGAATCTTTATAATTTCGGATTCGCTTCGACGCGCGGATTGCCGCAGGTGAGCGAAGATCTCGTGCGGGGTATTACCCTCGATCTGGATCTTTCGGGACGGGGGCAGTTCCGAAATCTCAAGGGGCGTGTCGTGGCTTTTTCCAACCGCCTGAATACGATCCTCGTTCCGGAGGAGTTCATCCGCTGGTCGAACCGTCGGTTCGCCGATAAACCTGCGGCCGATCCTTCGCGGATCATTCTGGAGGTGCGGAACGCTGCGGACGACCGGATCCATGAATACCTTGCGCTCCACCGCTACCAGATCGAAGGAGGTGCCGGCGACGAAGGCCGGGCGAGCTACTTTCTGCGCATGGCGACGGGAGTGGTGGTCGGCGTGGGGCTGTTGATTACCGTACTCTCCTTCTTCATTCTGTTGTTGAGTATTTTCCTGATGCTGCAAAAGAACCTGAAGAAGCTCGAAGACCTGTTGATGCTCGGCTATACGCCTGCGCAGGTGGCACGGCCCTATCAGTTGCTGGCGCTGGGGCTGAACGTGTCGGTGCTGGCGTGCGCCGTGCCGGTGGTCGTTTGGGTGCGGTCGAAATACCTCCCGATGGTACGAATGCTCGGTGAGGATTATGCGGTGCCCGGGATCTGGGGAATGCTTCTGGCCGGGATCGTCGTGGTCGGGGCGGTAGTGTTGATCGATATGCTGGTGATCCGTCATAAGGTGAACGGACTTTGGACACAGCGGTAGCGTCGCGATGCGATAATGATAAAATAGCTGTCTCCAATGTTGGGTTGCTATTTTCTTTCTGTTTTACGAAAAGAGAGTTTGGAGATAATAATTTTCCTGAAAATGTTGCTGTTGTGTATTTTAGCGGGACGTTGGAATCTCCCGATTGTTTTCAAATTGAGGGTGTTCCACTCTCTGTTTATAATTGGTCCTTTATGGAAGTCCGTCAATTCAAATAGTATCTACTTTTAAATGGTGCAAATAGTTTCCTGTCATGTCTGTTCGAATTATGGTCGGAGAAGTGCGTTCGCGTAGTAATACTTTTTCCCGATGGGAGCAAGGATTCGGCGGGAGACCTGCTAGTTGGAATTTATGAGGCAGAGGATAGAATTAACGGATATGGAAGTATTGCCAATTGAGAAATGGGGTATGCCGTTGCTGGATCAACGACTTTCATAGATATTTTTTGTCTGTTGTCTATGTCTCGGTTCTGCATTATTCCTTGGCAGGTATCGTATAAAAAACACAGACCAGACTACGTTTTGTGGATTGAATAGTTTTTTTATAATTCTGGAAAGTTCTTGTTAGAGCCTTATACAAAGGGCTTTGGGAGAATTACCCATTTTTTAGGTAATGACTTGGCAACAGTGCTATATACTGCGTTCTACCTTGAATTGCTTTCAAGTAACTCGTTTGAATACAAATGTACGAAAAATATTGGAAGCTATAACACAAAAAGAGAAAAAAGCTAGTACCCTTTTGTAAGTACCAGCTTTTTCTCTTTAAATATTATCCAAGTTCTAGATTTCTTTAGTTGCATGAATAATACGTACGTTTCCTCTAAAGGAAATGGACGTATTATAAAGACAGATGCGTTTTATTTATAGTCGATTGCATCCGGATTGTCGATTACCAGTGTGGAAATCGATTGTCCTTCAGCCAGCCACAGTTTGGTCAGTGGATTGCCTTGACAGTAAAGGGTCTCCAGATTCAAATTGTTGCTGACATCCAGAGTTGTCAACGTGTTGTCTCTGCAATTTAACTCGGTCATTGCGGGCTGTCCTGTGACGTCCAGCTCGGAAAAATTCGCATTGTTGCAGTTTAATGTCTCAATTTTTGTACAATCGGTCAGGTTCAATTTCGTCAGAAAAGTATTGCCACAATCAATCTTTCGGAGTTCTGTCCGGCTCGAGAGGTCGAGTTCTCCTTCCAAGCTATTTTGGCTGCAATTGATCGATGTAAGATTCTGGCAGGTCTCTATTTTTAGGGTTTTAAGCAGATTGTTCTGGCAGTGCAGTGTCGCAATTTTCGAATTGGTTGTCAGATCGAGTGTCGTAAGACTATTGGCATAACATTCTAAGAAACTCATTTCCGGCAACTTCGATGTATCAAGTGTTGTAAGATTGTTGTTGTAACATCCCAGTGAAGTCAATTTTTCTAATCCGGAGAGGTCCAATGCCGCCAATTTGTTTGAACCGCAGTTCACAATTAGCATTTCAGAACAGTTGGATATATTTAAAGTCGTAAGTTAATTTTGACTTACGTCAAGATAAACGAGCTTCGACATTCCGCTCACATCGCAAGCCGTCAGTTTGTTCTTGTAGGCCTGTACCAGCTGCAAGTTGGCACATTCCTTCAGGTTGAGTGCTCCGATTTCGTTCACATTAGCGTAAAGCTGTTTGAGCGAGATGCATCCCGAAAGGTTTGCTGTCTTGATGAGGTTATAAGAACAATCTACGTATTCGAGTTTGTCCAACCCACTTAAATCGAGGGAGGTGATGGCATTGAAGTCGCATTCCAGATTGATTAGGTTTTTGCAGTATTCGATTCCTTTCAACGACGTGATCGGCACTGCTTCTTCGTCCTCCTCGTCAAATCCGAGATAGAGTTCCGTCACACGCAATGCTTCTTCAGGAGAAATTGCACCATCATAGTCTTGGTCATAGTAAGAGAGCATAAAATTCTTGAAAGTGCTGTCGTCGAAGACTACCATGCCCTCGGGAGTCTCGCTGGGCGAAGCCTGTGAAACGGGGATATCCTGTCTTGCGGCGATATCGCCCGATTCGGAGATGACATAGACCGTCAGCGTACCCGTACGCGTCTCATTGCCGGAATAAGCTTTTGCTGTTGCGGAAAATCCCGTCTCCGTGCGTTCGATTTCCAGCCACGAGATATTATCCGTATACTCCCAATAGGGACCGTTCGTTGTGACGGTTACCTCCACTGTTTGTTTTGTACTCTGGAATTCCAGTTTGTCAGGTGTTACGCTCAAAGAGTAAATCTCTTTTCCTTCGTCTCCGGTTGGTCCCGTCTTCTCTCCTTCGTCGTCGTTACAACCCGGAGCCAACAGCAGAGTAAATCCGGCGCAAACAAATGTAAGTAAATGAAAAAAAAGTTTCTTCATGTTCGTGTATAATAATATTTTTATTTGTTTTTTGTCTTCGGAATTCCTGCAAACTTGCAGGAATTCCGAAAGCAAATAAGATAAATTCAGAATTTATAATTGTTAATTGTAGGTTTTTACGCAACGAACGGGATTGCCGTAGCCCCAAGAGTCGTCCGTCGACTCGTTATCCAACAGAGGCCACGAAACAAAGAAAACCCAAGCACGTTGATTGACAGATAATTCACTGCTCCAGATATTGACCAGACCATCCTCTTCGGCCACATAGCGCAATGCGCCTTTATCCGAAGGATGTGCACTTCGGTGCCCTTGGAACGGAAACCAGGTTTCTTCTCCTGCATCGGTTGTATATCTCACTCCCTCATTGGGGAATCGATCCGCACGATTCTGAACCTTGCTGAACACACCCTTGCGAGGAGTCTGGTAGCCGGGAGGACAGGGATCGTAATTGCTTTTCGAGAAAGGACGCCATAATGACTTGTCCGTTACGTATTTCCAGTCTTCTTCGGTGTTTGCCGGATCCAGCCAGTTCGCCTGGCTGTTAACCTGATCGCCGTATATGAAAAGCATCGGCTGGCAAATCGCATGCTTAACGGAGCCGATCTCTGTTGTGCATTCCGCTGCTACCCATTTTGCCTGACTGTAGGTAGGGTTGCATACGGTCAGTTCACTGCTGTTTTCGAAAGCGACCGTCTCGTTTGCTTTGCCGCCGATAAATGGGTCTTTACGGCCCCACTGGTAGAGAAGACCATAGGATTCCTGACCTTTGGTGTCCGTTGCACCTAAGTTGCGGTCCATAACGTAGAATCCGTCGGTTTTTCCGCCGCTCTGGTAGATGGGGTTGTTCTCGTAGTCGAACGTCTCCGGCAGATCCGTCATCCAGATGTGCCAGGACCATACGATTTCTCCCTTATCGTCGAATGCTGCGATCAGGGCGTTGCCTCTGTTTGCAGTTGCTGTGAATGAGATCATACCGTCGGCGTAGGAGATGTCTGAAATGAGTTCGTTGTTTTCGGAAGCACCCACGCGCGACACCCAAAGCCAATCGGCTTTCGCGATATTCTGAATCGGAGTGTTGTCTATTCTGCGTGTCCGAAAAGAGTAGGTTCCCGCTGTGTGCACCATGTAGCAGTTTGCTACGCCGTAAGCGCTCAAATCGTTCTCTCCACCCTGTCCTCCGGGCCATTCGATTTCACCCAAAGAGGCGATTTCGTTGCGATTGACCGTCGTTCCTGGCAGTTCAAAGGTGGATACAAGGCCGATATTGTCTGTTAGTATAAGGTCGAAGCCTTCGCTGTAGTCGCCTGCAGGCAGTACGAAACTGAAGTCGTGTCCCGACTCGATGGAAACGCCCGATTTTCCGCAATTGACGGTGATCGATTTCGAGGCGTCGGCATTGAGAGAGAGTGCGAAATCCGATGCCGTCATGTTGATCATGCCGTCGCCGGCCAGACGTCGGTTGTTCTTGCCTTGCAATTCAATCGTGCGCACTGCATGTGGACCCGAAACGGTCAGCTTGACAACACCTGCGACATAGCGGAAGTTTAGGTCTGTGGACGTGGAAGTTGCTGCGGCCGGGTTGAGGGTTGTCAGGGATGCGCCGTATTCCTGTTTTGCCGGAATGTTCACGCGCATCTGCGTTCCGCTTATGCCGTCGATCGAAGCATTGGATGTCGATGCATAGTATGAATCGGCTTGGAGGCAGGGGCCGAATTCTCCGTCGGCCGTTCCTTCGCCACGGTACAATATAATGGGTTCTCCATTAACGTATATGGAGGAGCCGGAGTTCCAGATGAAGTCGGAACCGTCAGCCGCTTTCTCGACTTTGGCTTTCAGATAAACTACCTGCTCCGTTCCCGGTTCATAGGTAACATCTGTCGAAACGGTTTCTCCCGAAGGTATGTCGATTGCAGGGAGTTTCTCATTGAGCATCACGCCATTTTTCGTATCGTATATTGTTACCGCGAATCCTCCGTAGGAAGCTGCGGGCAATAATACATCTACAGGGGTTCCAGCTTCTTTCAATTCAATACCCTGACTACCCAAATCGACGGTCAGCGTTGAAGATGCTTCACTGGTCCATTCGATCATAGGGGTATCCTCATAAGCCAGATCAACGGAAAACTTTCCAGTGAGATTGCTGCCTGAAGTTGCGGTCAGTACTATTTTTGTGATTTTTGTACCGTTGTCACCCGAAATATTTAGGCGGAGAGATCCCAGCAGATTTTTGAATGAAAGGGCGGGGGTGACGCTTGATGCAACCATGGGGCGGGCCATATCCGCCGAAACATTCTGTGTCGAGGTAAATTCCGACGAGAGTATGTTTTCCTCACTGTGCCGGTACCTGTGTCGTAAGCGGCGTAGTAGTGTTCGGCCCTGGGTACCTTGATGGTGGCTGCTGCACTGCCGACTCCTTCTTCAACGGTATATTTCATTCCGTTGATCAGAACCTCATCTCCGGATTCCCAAAGCCTCTCGTTTTCCAATGTTGCGATCAGAGATACCGTTTCGTCCTCCTCGGGAGTTGGAGCAGGATCCGAATCGGAGCAGGAAGTGCAGCACATCAGGAGTGCCGCCAAACTCCATAAATAAGTGAAATTAAATTTCATACTTAACATTTTTAAGTTAGAAAAAGTAATAAGTGTTAGAGATTTCATTACAAATATAGACTTTTTTGAAAAAATATTAATTTTTTCAAAAAAAATCTTAAAATTGCAGGAAATAAAAACGATTCGGCGCAAATCGCAATCCGAACCGGAATAACAATTAATCGTTTAATTCTAAAAGCAACAATGTATGATGAAGATTACTGACCTGTCGAAATGCAAGAATTTCTACTGCCCGCCCGAGGTGCAGTTCATTGAATTGCGAATCGAACGCGGATTTGCCGAAAGCAGTTATTCCGCCACAGAAACCTGGCCAGGTGAAAATTTGGAAACCGATGACTACGGAGAATTTTAATTAAATGCACTAATATGAAAAAATATCGTTTTATTATATGTGGCCTTGTAGTTTGGGGGTTGTGCTCTCTGTCAAGTTCTTGTACGAAAGATTCTTCGACGGAACCCCCCTTCTCAGGGAAAACCGTGACACTCACCGTAACAGCGGAAAAAGAGACTACCCGGACTTATGTTGATGAGAATAACAAAATTCATTGGAGCGAAACGGGCGAACGGATAGGCGTCTTCTATGCTAAAGAGTCTGATGCGGGTGTTCTCCGTTATGCAACCACTGCCGACGACTATACGGTGAAAGATAACGGGGCAGCTGTATTCTCTCTGATGGCTGACAGCGAGTATGCGGGTTATTTCTGGGCGTTCTATCCGGGAATGGAAACTTCGGCGGGAATAACGCTCACGGAGGTCCCACTTGTCATTCCGGCACAGCAGACGCCGACCGAAACGAGTTTCGACCCGCAGGCTGATCTGTTGATTAGCAAATATGTCGTAACAGCCGTTGATAATACGGTCAATTTTTCGTTCCATCGTGTCGTTGCCTTCGCAAAAATGAGGCTGCAAGGGGTCGCTCCCGGCGAAAAGATCTCCTCGATCACTCTTGTCGCTCCGGGCACGAAATTGGCCGGCAGCTGCACGGCTAATCTGCTCAACGGTTCGGTGAACTACGCTCCGGCGGATGATTCCGCTGCGGAGACGCTTACTTTGGCTATGAACGGTCGTGAGGCTTCAGGTGAAGATTTGGTGTGGTTTTCTGTTATGCCGGCCGATCTTAGTGGTAAAAAGTTGACGGTAGAGGTTGTAACCGAGACCAATATCTATCGGAAAGAAATAGATTTTACCAATAAAACCTTGAAATTCGAGGCAGCTCGTGTGTCTGAATTCATCATTTCCGGTTTGACACCTGTTAAACGCGACGTTTACAAGTTGATGACACGGACTTCAGAGTTGAAATTTGGCGATAAGATCGTTATTGGTAGGAATAATTTCTCTGGAGAAACCAGATTGATGAGTAAGAATAAATTTTCAACATCTTTGGAGCCTCGCTGGTATGCGTCTACGGATGAACTGGTCGTTGTAGATGAGAGTTTGCAAATCATGGATTTATCTTCCGATACACAAATTATTACACTTAAAGAAGGGTATGACCGGACGACATTTTCTATGGAAACGGCGGAGGGGTATCTGAATGCTGGGGTGAATACTGAAGATGAATTGATGATGGATGTGCAGTCCGATGTAACTAAGGCTGCTTCTTGGACAATCTCATGTGATGGAGGGATTGCGCGTATTTATTCGGCAGACAAGACTACGCGTGCACTCAGTGGTAGTAGCAGTACGAGTTATTTCAACTTGACCACCTCGCCTGGTAATGTCTATATCTATTATTGTTCGATGGGAGGCTCTTCAGCTCCCTTGACCGCACTACCCACGCCGACCGGGCTTTCGGCAACGGCATCTGGTAAAACCGTGACGGTCGCTTGGAATCCGGTCGACGGAGCGGCTTCGTACGACGTAACTTGCGGGACGGAGGTGAAACAAGGTGTATTGGAGGCGACTGTTGAATTTGAAATGGCGGAATACGCAGTGCAATACAATGTTTCGGTAATTGCCAATCCTGCCGATCCCGAAACGAATACGAGTTCTTTGGCCGCGACGACGACCGTAAGCACCGAGGCTGATCCCAATGCGGGACAAGTGGCAAATACGGCCCTGTTTGACTTCGCAACGATGGCAGCAAGCCCGGAGAAACCGGACTCTCCGGATGGAGTCATGACGGAAGACGGCTGTCTTATGATACTGACCAGAGGATCTTGGCAATCGGAAGGTTTGGGAGTATTCCTCGGCTCTGGCAAAACAATAAGCATCGAAGGGCAGAATGGAAAGCAGATCACCCAAATTGTTATGACGCCCGGTACAGGCAAGGATATCAAGATAGGCTCTTGGAGCACAGATCTGTACGAGGGCATTTACGATGAAAGCAGTTATACTTGGAAACAAGGGGAGGGGCCTGCCAGATATGTTGAGTTTGAGACATCAGCAGCATCTACGATTGCCCGAATCGAAGTGACCTATGAATAACAGGAAGGTCGAGGGAGATAGATTTTTTAATTTAGGCATCTACATATAACTTTATACCAAGAATTTAGAGATAGAAAAATCCCCTTGTTGTGACTTATTTACAGCAAGGGGATTACATAATTATTTAGTTCAACGAAATAAGATTGATGTTTTTATTTTCGTTTTTTGCAACATTATCGATAACAACTTCATCTTTTCTGTGATAGTCCCAACAACATTGGCGCTGTCCGAATATCTGAAACCGGCGAATATGATATTAGGGCTTTCTGAATTTGCCGAAATGTCTTGTATCTTATATTCTAAAACTTGAAATTGAGACTCTTGATAATCTTTCATTGCTATTTTAGAGAAAGTTGTGTTTTGTAAGAATACCATGCTTTGCTTGTACGTAGATTGTCAATAGATATTTGTCTTTCCAATACGATGCACTTTTCTCCGTCAAATTCTAAATTTCCATTTGTCACCATTGTATTGCGTGCATAATGATGTAGAAATTCCCAATAAGTATTATCATTCGGTATTGTACAAATTTCCCTTTCTTTCAACTCATTGTTGCCGATAGTTTCATACTTGATAATCTCTTTGTCTCGAACAGAATATAAATCACTATTGCAATAATTTACCTCCACCTCTATTCCATATTCGTTTTCGATTTCTGTTGCGGTTTCTTTTATATATGAAATATTGTCATATTCCGTAGCATTGTATGCCGCATATTTCTTTGTGTATCTTGAGCCTGTTTCAAGAACAGATAATGTCTCAGCCGTCCCAATATACTTTTTATAACCATTTGCATTTTTCACATAAGCATTCAAATATCTAACATCAATCTTTTTGACATTATAGTCCGGATCATCTTTGCTATCTTCTATATTTTTATTTTGATAAGAAGTCACAAAATCATCTGCAATATTCAAACTTGGCATATACATATCCGCATCAGATATGTTTTCCATGGATATGTCAAAATAAAATGCATCATCATTAATCTGCCTATTTGCATCTACAATCAATTTCATTGCTTTTTTTCCATATACTGTAATTGCAGTATCTGTTTTAAATTTTGCTGAAACAGGTGCATTAAATTGTTCAAGTACCGCATTATAATCTGCGCTTAAATCATACTCTCCTGCTTCATCACCACGTAAGGTCCATGTTATTGTTTTTTCCTGTTGTCCTCCTAATTTATCGAAGTTAACAATATTGGATGCATTTGATCCTTTTGCTTCAACCAAACTCATTCCATCTGGAACATTTAATTTAACCTCATTATTAGTCAAACTAAACTCCGTGTCAGCATGATTGACAATATGTAATTTTACATCAAAAAACTCTTTCAAATATGATGCCTCTATTGGTACATCCAATAATGCAACAATTACATCATTAGAATTTGCCGAAAGTAAACCACCCGTGGTTCCTGCAGAAGGATTTACACTAATAACATTAGCTGTTATCTTTCTTTTTCCCTCATCTGTATCTATAATTGTAGTCCCTCCTGAATATATTTTAGAGCCATTCGTAATAATATTCATTATTGACGAAGTTTTTCCATATGTAAGATGTACCGTCACCTTAACTACTTGTTGGTTCGCCGGCTTATTTACATCTATTCCTGCTGCAATTATCTCATCTAAGGTCATTCTGGAAACTTCAAACTCACCTGTTACTATTGGCTCTTTAACCATTGTTAAAGTAACAGTCTCTTCAATCGCATTTTTTACAACAACCGATTTTTTTATAGGAAGATAACCATCAACATAAGCCCCTATTGAATACCTTGCTGCTTTCGCAACAAAAGCCACTTCTCCTGAGGTATTGGTATATTTTACATTCTCGGATGTATTATCAAGATCAAAATAAACCGGTACCCCCGCGATCGCTTTTCCATTTACATCAACAATCTTTGCTTTAATTGTACCTAATAATTGCGGCTCATTCACAGCTACTGTTTTTTGTACCGTATCTGCAAGTCCAAAATTATCAGTAACAGTCAATGTAACTTTGTAATTTCCAGATTTGTTATATTTATGAACACAGGTAGCATTATTTTTTTCTTCAATAGTGCCATCTCCAAAATCAAATTTACAATGATATACATAATTGCTGCATACCCACTGGAAAGTGTCATAAAATCAAATGACAGTCTATTCTCAATCTGAATGGAAAAATGTAATGTATCTTCATCAAATGTCAACCGTGCCGTATGATCATCGAAAATCTTTTTTAATAATTTATCGAATTCATCAAACCATTCCGTTATCTTCCCTGCTTTCTCATCCTTTCCATTCATTTTGGCTAAGACCTGTCCCATCTTTTTATCTAACAGATATTTTTCAAATTTTTGTCCCGTATATTCAGTAGATCGTGTTAATTCACTATGAAAATCACGTTCTGCTTTATAATATGCTGTTATAAAATGGTTATCTGAAAGGTCCTTAGTTGGTACATTATAATTAACGACAATATTGTTGTTATTTATATTAGATGTATTTTCATAAACACTGGCATGGACGGCTTTTGCAAGTGCATCTAATAAACTGGATTTTCCGCTCCCATTTTTTCCGGTCATTACCAAGTGTTTCAAATGCGTTTCAGAAACTGAAATATTTCTTTCATTTAAGTTCCGTACATAGTTTACTTTTATATCGGTAATAAATTTCTGCATTGTCTTTTTCTCCTTTTTCATTTTTTATTATCTACCATACAAAATAAGCTGCAAAAATGAAAGCTGAAATTATTAACATAGCTCCACACAGAATGATCCATCCGTTCATTCTTACTCTCAAATATACCTGGTTTTTGTTTTTT
>OHBX01001090.1_pt1 | contig 11630 bp, 2 predicted proteins | sample 1577441 | NCBI WGS metagenome assembly OHBX01 (sample SAMEA3879561, study PRJEB24766) | human gut metagenome | biome: human-associated habitat; feature: feces | place: USA | collected 1985/1987 | reverse complement strand
TCGGCATGAACGGAACCCGCGCTTTTACAAAAAAGTACGGCAGAAAGCAGACCATTGGCCGGGTGCAGACCCCGACGCTGGCGATGCTGGCCGAACGGCAGGCTAAAATCCAGAACTTTGTAAAGGGACCCTATTATAAAGTGGAACTGTCCGGCGCAGGTGTCGTAGCGGTATCGGAACAGATGGCGCAGGAGCAGGACGCAGATGCTATGCAGGTTGCTTGTGATGGGCAGTGCGCGGTGGTCGGCAGCATCGAGCGCAAGCGAGTGGAGAAGAAGCCCCCGAAGCTGTATGACCTGACGACCTTGCAGCGAGAAGCAAACCGCTATTACGGCCTGACCGCCAGCCAGACCTTGCAGGCATTGCAGGAACTGTATGAAGAAAAGCTGGTGACATACCCCAGAACGGACAGCCAGTTTGTGACCGAGGATATGCGCAAGACAGTGGAATCTCTGGTACTGGCTCTGGATGGCCAGACTGTGGATGTGAGCTGCGTTATCAATAACAGCAAAGTCACAGACCACCACGCGATCCTGCCGACGATGCAGGGCGCAAAGTGTAATAAGGAAAAGTTGTCCGAAACCAAACAGAAGATTCTTTCGCTTATCATCTGGAAACTGGTGCAGGCTGTGCAGCCGCCGTTCATCTATGAGGATGTGCTGGTAACCGTGTGCTGCCAGGGCAGGAACTTCACGGCAAAATATAAGGATGTTCTGCAGCCCGGCTATACGGCAAAACCTGTTCCGCTTGTGGAGCCGGAGAAGAACAAGGATGCGTCACTTCCGAACGATCTGGAACAGGGGATGGTTATTCCGGTGGTACGGGCAGAGAAAAAGCAGGGCTTTACTTCACCGCCGAAAGTCTACACCGAAGATACCCTGCTGTCGGCCATGGAAACCGCAGGCAACAAGGAATTTGAAAAGGACACGGAGAAGAAAGGTCTGGGAACCCCTGCAACGCGCGCTGCGATTCTGGAAAAGCTGGTATCCTCCGGCTATGTGCAGCGTAAAGGCAAGCAGATGATTCCCACGGAGGACGGTGTGGCCGCGATCCGCAATATCCCGGACTACCTGAAATCTGCCAGTATGACAGCTGAGTGGGAAAATGACCTGCTGCGGATGGAGCGCGGCGAGATCAAGCCCCATGATTTTATGCAGAGCATCCACGGATTGCTCGATAAGATGCTGGCCGACTTGCGGCAGATTCCTACCGTCGCGGCGGCTCCCTATCATAATAAGGTAAGCGTAGGAAACTGCCCGGTTTGTGGCAACTCTGTACATGAAAGTAAACTCAGCTTTTGTTGTGCAGACCGCAGCTGCAAATTTGCCCTCTGGAAAGAAAGCAGATACTTGTCCAACATGAGAAAAACGCTGGACAAGAAGATGGCGGTAGACCTTTTGAAGAAAGGCCGCACCCATGTAAAAGACTTTTATTCCGCGAAAAAAGATAAGACATTCGCCGCTGACCTTGTGATGCGCGTCGAAGAGGGCCGCGCACAGTACAGTCTGGAATTTCCCAAAACACCGATGAAAACGAAAACGTAAAGGAGGTTTGACCCTTGCCACAGATTAACGATATTCGAGAATTGGCGCAGCAGAACGCCCGGTATGTCAGTAACTCGCCACAGGACTGGATGAGTTATCTGGATGTGGCGGCACGGCTGTACCGCTATTCGTTCACCGATGCGCTCCTGATCCACGCACAGCGGCCCGATGCAACCGCCTGCGCAGAACTGGAACTCTGGAATCAGAAAATGAGCCGATGGGTCAACCGTGGCGCAAAAGGCATCGCGCTTCTGGATGATACCGGACCTCGTACCAAGCTGCGGTATGTGTTCGATATTGCGGACACCCATCTGGTACGCGGCGGCAGAACACCGCTCTTATGGAATCTGGACAGCCACGAGCATGAGCAGGCTATCTTAGACCATCTGGCAGATACCTATGGTTTATCCCAGACAGACAGCATGAACGCTGCTCTGCTGGAACTGGCACAGCAGCTGACCGCCGACAATCTGGATGAAGCGATGGATGGTCTGGCCTATGAGGTGAAAGACACTTTTCTGGAGGAACTGGACGAAGATAACATCCGTGTCCGCTTCCGGGAACTGATGACCAACAGTATTTTCTATACGCTTTCCCGCCGCTGCGGGCAGGAGCCTATGGATGTGCTGGACGATGATGACTTTATCCGTATCGTGGATTTCAACAAGCTGCCGGTGCTGTCGTTCCTTGGCAACGCGGTTTCCGAACAGTGCGAAGCGGTTCTTTTTGACATTGGCCGTGAGATGCGGAAAATTTACAAAAAAGAAATCACGCAGCAGCTTGAAAAATCCGTTGACAGCTTGTATAATACCAATACGGACTTTAACACATTAAAGCGTGAAATCAAAGATAACACGACCAAAGGAGGACAAGAAAATGGAGTTGACGTATTACCGCAAGGGAGATTATCTGTTCCCGAATCTGGCCGTGAAGGACGAGCCGCAGATCATCGGGAAGTACGGGATGCTGCGCAGGACGTACCTGAAAGAGAACCGCAAGAACTGGTATCAGAGTATGCTGATGAGCGGCAGGCTGAACCAGCATCTGGCGCAGATCGAGGAAGCAGCGGAGAGCCGGGTAGAAACCCTGCTGGACAGCCTGAACGAGAAGTTTCCGGCACCGAGCAAGGAGAGAGACCCGCTGGCATGGGCAGCACATCAGAACAGCCTGACGGCGATGGCAGAAGAGATCGTCTTGAAGGAATTGGTGTACAATTAACTGAAACAACAACGGAACAGGATTTGAGCGAAGCAGAGGAAGAAATTGCCTCTGCTTTTTCTTTTCCTGATTTGCCGACCGTGGAACAGCAGATCCGCGCCATTGAAGCACCGATCCGGGCGCGGTATGCGGACGAGATTGCACTTGATTCCGAAGTGGTCGATGAAATCCTGCGCACGGGCAGCAACCGCAGCAAGGGCCAGCTGCGTCTGATCTACAATTTCATGGTTGAGAAAACCCCGGAAGAATACACGGAGTTCGTGAAAAACGAATATGGTACGGGCGGCAAAGGCTTTGAAATTGACGGCGCAAAGTATGCAGTCTGGTTCGATGATTTAGGGCTGCGTATTGCAGTAGGCAGCACGGCAAAGGGCGGTACGATTGCCAATGCATTTTTGTCATGGGAGGATGTGAGCAACCGCATCCATGAACTGCTCCGGCAGGGGGAGTATGCGCCGCAGGCGGTTCTGGACGCTGCACGGCAGAACGCCTTACAGGAACACGCGCAGACGTTGGCTTATATGGAACGTGATTTGGCCGATGGCGTTGCCGAAGCAGTGTTTCAGGATACAGAAATCTTCAGGGGCGGTTTCCCGGAACTGACGGACAGGCTGGCAGGCTTGCTGGATGATACGGATTTTCTGACCGATCTCAATGAGAGATTGTCCGCGCTGGGAGAAGCCTACGTCGAAGATAAAGACCTGATGCGGATGCACTTTTATAAGCCGGATAAAGTGGCAGCTCTGTTCCAGCAGTTTGCAAAGCCTTATCAGAACTACTCGGCGCGGGATGGCTTTCACTGGAATGAGTATAAGAAGTTCATCACGGAAGATGAAATCAATGCTTACTTCACACGGGGCAGCAATTATTCGGACAGTCGGCTGGCAATCTATTCGTTCTTCCTGAATCATGAGGACAAAAAAGAACGGGCTAACTTCCTGAAAGAGCATTACGGGATCGGCGGCAGCAGCCATGCACTCTGCGGGGCAGACGATTCTCACGAAGATCACGATGGCAGGGGCATTTCTTTGGAGCGTGGCTCATACGGGAACCCGGATGCAAGCGTTCATCTGAACTGGAATCAGGCCGCAGGCCGGATCGACCAGCTTATCCGTGACAGTGAATATTTGAAGCCGGTAGACTACTCCCGAATGCCTTCTTATGAGCGAGAGAAGATGGCAATGCGGGTGATGGGCTTCTATCATCACCTGCCGAACGAAGTGGAACGGCCTTATCCGCAAGACCTTTACCATGAAGAAGGACGAAAGGCTCTTGTTGAAAAGCTGGCAGACACCGAACTTTCGGCAGAACTGTTGGAGCAGATGGACAATGCGCTTCTGTCTGTGCCGCTGGATTCCGAAGAATATGAGCGCAAGGCAGAATCCCTCTCTATCCTGCACCAGTATGTTGAGGGAACGTACACGATTTTCCCGGAAAAGAAGAGGGCTGTTGAGATTGCGGTTCCTGAACAGGGGCAGATGTCCATGTTTGACTTCATGGAGCAGGAGCCGCAATCGAAAGAGCAGTCAACCGCCGCAGCGGTTGAGAAACCCAAAAAAGATGCGCCTCTTGCAGATGAAAAGTATTCGGAGCAGACGCTGCAGCCCCTGCCACTGGATGCCGCCAACGAATATAACGCACTGAAAGAGCGTTACCCGGATGCGCTGGTCGGTTATGAGCAGTACGGAAACTTTGAGTTCTACGGCGAGGATGCAAAGCGCGTTTCAGAACTTCTTGGCAGCAAGCTGTTGGAAAAGGAAACCGCACTCGGCAAGGTTGAGGTATCTGGTTTTCCGCGTGAACAGTGGGTTTCACAGGCAATGAAGCTCTGGAAGCAAGGGGAGAACGTCTATCTGTCCGGCCAGCAGGAAGATGGAACCCATGCCCAAACGAAATACTTCCGCAGAGAGGAATATCTGCCTGTTAATACCATCATCGAACTGGACGATCGGGAGTTCCGGGTGGATTCGGTGGACTTTGGAAATGGAACGGTCAGTTTGCAGGACATGACCCTTGCAAAAGAAGCCCGGTATCCGATTTTCCGAACGGAACAGCTGGAGTACATTCGGCATCTGTACGAACAGGCAGATGTACCGATGGAAGAAGCGGTTGAAATCACAGTCTTTACGGCTCTGCACAATGCGGGTGTGGCCTACGAGGATTTCTCCCCGGAGCAGATGGATGTGATCTATTCGGTGGCAGAATCGGGCGGCGAGTTGGAAGATTTACTCAATCCTGAGTTTCCGCCGGAACAGATGCAGCTGATTGCGGATGTGCAGAACCGAACGGATGCCATCAGCCGTGCAGCAGCAGAGGAAGCCCTTGAACCGCTGACCCAGCAGCCTATGACCCCGGCAGAGGTCAACCATGCACGGCGGCAGCACAATCTTCCGCTGGACAGTGGAGCCGAAACGGAACAGCCTGTACAGCCCAAACAGGAGCCTATGAACTTCCGTATTACGGACGATGATCTCGGCGCAGGAGGGCCGAAAACAAAGTATAAAGCCAATGTGGAAGCCATTCGGGTGCTGCAAACGCTGGATGCAGAGCAGCGGCAGGCTACCGCAGAAGAGCAGGAGATACTTTCCCGGTATGTGGGCTGGGGCGGCATTCCGCAGGCGTTCGATGAAAGCAATGCGGAGTGGTCGAAAGAGTATGCCGAACTGCAGTCCCTGCTCACGGTAGATGAGTATAAGGAAGCCCGTGCCAGTACCCTGAATGCGTTTTACACTTCTCCTACGGTCATCAAGGCGATGTATGAAGCCCTGGGCAATATGGGATTGTCCAAAGGCAACGTGCTGGAACCATCCTGTGGTGTCGGCAATTTCATGGGTCTGGTGCCGGACAGCATGGAGAAGATTCGGATGTACGGCGTGGAGCTGGACAGTATTTCGGGCCGTATTGCACAGCAGTTGTACCAGAAAAACAAGATTGCGGTGCAGGGCTTTGAAACAATGCAGTTCCCGGACAGCTTCTTTGACTGTGTTGTGGGTAACGTACCGTTCGGCAATTACAAAGTACCGGACAAGCGGTATGACCGCCACAATTTTCTCATCCACGATTATTTTATTGCGAAAAGTCTTGACCTTGTGCGTCCGGGCGGTGTGGTAGCGGTGGTAACGTCCAGCGGTACGATGGATAAGAAGGATTCCTCTGTCCGTGAGTACCTTGCCAACCGCGCCGATCTGGTAGGTGCGATTCGACTGCCGAACAATGCGTTTCAGCGCAATGCCAACACTGGCGTGGTTGCTGACATTCTGTTCCTGCAGAAGCGTGACCGTGCAGCGGTGGAGCGGGCTGACTGGGTGGATCTCGGTGAAACGCCGGAAGGCTATTCCATCAACCAGTATTTTGCGCAGCATCCTGAGATGGTGCTGGGGGAGATCACCACCGAAAGCACTCAGTATGGCAAGCAGGAAACTACGGTCAAGCCCATCGAGGGCGCAGACCTTGCCCAGCAGTTGAAAGAGGCAGTCAGTAACATCCATGCCACCATTACGGAGCCGGAAATCTCCGACGATGAACTGGATGTGCAGGAAGAACCCATTCCGGCAGACCCAAGTGTGAAAAATTTCAGCTTCACGAACGTGGATGGGCAGATTTACTACCGTGAAAATTCCTTTATGAATAAGGTGGAACTGCCTGCCGTAACTGCAGAGCGGGTGCTGGGCATGATCGCTCTGCGGGAAACCACCCGGAAGCTGTTGGATTGTCAGCTGCATGATGGTTCGGATGCGGAAGTACAGCTTTTACAGAATGAACTGAAACAGCAGTACACCGCGTTTAAGGCGCAGTATGGTCTTATCAACAGCACGGCCAACAAGCGAGCGTTCCGACAGGACAGCAGCTATTGTCTGCTGGCATCACTGGAAATTCTGGATGAGGAGAAGAATCTCAAACGGCTGGCCGATATTTTTACAAAGCGCACCATCCGTAAGCCGGAACCCGTTACCTCGGTGGACACGCCAAGCGAAGCCCTGGCACTCTCCATCGGAGAGAAAGCAAGGGTAGATGTGCCGTTTATGGTGCAGCTCTGCGGTAAACCGGAACAGGAGATCACGGATGAACTGGCAGGTGCGATTTTCCGAAACCCTGTGACACAGCAGTGGGAAACCTCGGATGAATACCTGTCCGGCAATGTTCGTGAAAAACTGGCCACAGCAGAAACCTTTGCGGCAAACCATGCTGAATATCAAATCAATGTGGATTACCTGAAACGGGTACAGCCCAAGGATTTGGATGCTTCGGGAATTGAAGTGCGGCTGGGTGCAAACTGGGTAAAACCGGAGTACATCACGCAGTTTATGAAAGAAGTGTTCAAAACACCGAACTACTATGCTGGGATTGACATTAAAGCAACCTATTCCGAAATTTCTGGTGCATGGAACATTTCGGGCAAGTCGCTGGATCGCGGCAATCCGCTTGTTACAAACACTTACGGAACCCTGCGCGTCAACGGCTATAAGCTGCTGGAAGATGCGCTGAATCTCCGCGATACCAAAATCTACGATACGATTCACGATGCGGATGGCGACCACCGTGTGCTGAATAAGCAGGAAACCATGCTTGCACAGCAAGCGCAGGAATCCATTCGGGAAGCGTTTAAACAGTGGATTTTCAAGGATTTAGACCGCCGCGAGGATTTGTGTGCGACCTATAACCGGATTTTCAATGCGATTCGTCCCCGTGAGTACGATGGCAGTCATATTCGTTTTGAGGGCATGACCCCAGAAATTTCCCTGATGCCGCACCAGAAAAATGCCGTGGCGCACATTCTGTACGGCAACAATACGCTGCTGGCTCATTGTGTGGGCGCAGGCAAGACCTTCCAGATGATCGCTGCCGGCATGGAAAGCCGCAGACTGGGCCTGTCGCAGAAAAACCTCTATGTGGTGCCGAACCACCTCACAGAGCAGTGGGGCGCAGATTTCCTGCGGCTTTATCCCAATGCGAATGTGTTGGTGGCAACGAAAAAGGATTTTGAACCCAGCAATCGAAAGCAGTTCTGCTCCCGCATTGCAACCGGTGATTACGATGCCATCGTGATCGGTCATTCGCAGTTTGAGCGTGTGCCGCTCTCCCCGGAACGACAGAAAGCCATTGTAGAGCGTCAGATCGACGATATTACGCTGGCTCTGGCAGATGCCCGGAGTGAGGACAGCCGCAGTTTTACGGTCAAGCAGATGGAAAAAACAAAGAAAACGCTGGAAGCAAAGCTGCAAAAGCTGAACGACCAGACGAGAAAGGATGATGTGGTTACATTTGAGGAACTGGGTGTTGACCGCCTGTTTGTGGACGAGTCGCATTTCTATAAAAATATGTTCCTCTACACAAAAATGCGAAATATCGCAGGTATCGCCCAGACCGATGCACAGAAGTCCAGCGATATGTTTGCAAAGTGTCAGTATCTGGACGAACTGACAGGTGGCAAGGGCGTGACCTTTGCAACCGGAACCCCGGTCAGCAACTCGATGGTGGAACTGTACACCATTATGCGGTATCTCCAGTATGACACCCTGCAGAAGATGGGGCTAAGCCATTTCGATGATTGGGCGGCATCCTTTGGTGAAACCGTCACGGCAATCGAGCTTTCCCCGGAGGGAACGGGCTATCGCGCGAAAACACGCTTTGCCCGGTTCTTTAATCTGCCGGAACTGATTTCTTTGTTCAAGGAATCGGCAGATGTGCAGACGGCGGATATGCTGAACCTGCCTGTGCCGCAAGCAGAGTACATCAACGAAGTGCTGAAACCCAGCGAAACACAGGAAGAAATGGTCAGTTCCTTTGCAGACCGTGCCGAGGCCGTGCGCAATGGAAATGTGAATCCCAGATTCGATAATATGCTCAAGATCACCAACGATGGCAGAAAACTGGCACTCGACCAGAGGCTTATCAATGATATGCTGCCGGACGAGCCGGAAAGCAAGGTCAATCGCTGCGTGGACAATGCGTTCAAGGTCTGGGAAGAATCTGCGCCGGACAAGGGAACGCAGTTGATCTTCTGTGACTTATCGACACCAAAAGCCGATGGTACATTCAACGTCTACGATGATGTGCGGGAGAAGCTGGTGGCGAGGGGTGTTCCCCGTGAGGAAGTGGCGTTCATTCACGAGTTCAACACGGAAACGAAAAAAGCAGACCTGTTTGCAAAGGTGCGCGCCGGACAGGTGCGTATCCTGATGGGGTCTACGCCGAAACTTGGCGCAGGAACCAATATTCAGGATCGGCTGATTGCCCTGCATCATCTGGATATTGGCTGGAAACCGTCTGATCTGGAGCGTGCGCCCGTAAAGGCATCATAATAAATATACCTTTGGCAAGGTATTAGGATAGTATCTTACAGTCCTATCATCAACCGATTTACCTGTGAGGGAAACTAAATATCAGGGAAAATAGCACGTCGGTAAAGCCATAAGTCAGCTAATTACCAAGCTGCGACTGAATGGGGAGATGAAAAGTTAGGTATGAGGATAAAGCCCATACTGGTTGAACGATAGTCCAAACGGTCAATGTCGGGACTATGGCGTAAGGTAATTATTATTCGCCATATCTCAGCACTTATGTTCCGCTGTTCAGGAGCGTAAGCAAAGATAGGCTGAGACGTATATGCAATAAGCATAAAAGGATGGAAGTCGTATCCGACAACCTAACAAGCCAAATCGTTAGTATGATGCTAAACGGGGATTACCTAAGTCGAAACGCTTAAAAATAAGCTATTAAGTGTAGGCTTATGAATATTCGATATGGTAACGGAGCCTTCATAGTAGTCCGAAAGTGTTAATGGCACTTACATGGCGAAGGAAGGCAGTTTATAACATTAACAATATAGAAAGGATAATGTGTGATACATTATGAGAAATCCTGAAAATGTGTTAATCAGCTTAACGAAACACAGTAACCAAAAAGATTACAAGTACGAGCGTTTATACCGTTTGCTCTACAATGAGGAACTGTACTTAACCGCTTATCAAAACATTTATTCCAATGACGGAAGTATGACAAAAGGTACTGACAAGCAAACGGTTGACGGTATGAGTATCGAAAGAATACGGAAAATCATAGTTTCGCTCAAAGATGAAAGCTATCAGCCAAAACCTGCAAGAAGAACCTATATTCCAAAGAAGAACGGAAAAATGCGTCCACTCGGAATACCGTCCTTTGAGGATAAATTGCTTCAAGAGGTTATCAGAATGATTTTAGAAGCTATCTATGAGGGGCATTTTGAAAATACTTCTCATGGGTTCAGACCTAATAGAAGCTGTCATACGGCACTCAATGAAATTCAAAAAACTTTCACGGGTGTGAAATGGTTTATCGAAGGAGACATTAAAGGTTTTTTTGATAACATCAACCATGCTACGTTGATTGGAATTTTACGAGAACGTATCAATGACGAGAGATTTCTTCGACTGGTAAGAAAATTTCTGAATGCAGGCTATATTGAGAATTGGACTTTTCATAACACCTATTCGGGAACACCGCAGGGTGGCATTATCAGTCCTATTCTTGCAAACATTTATTTGGATAAATTTGATAAGTATGTAAATGAGTATGTCCGAAAATTTAAAAAAGGTAAAAAGCGTATGCGTACAAAAGAGTACCGCAGGAACGAAGTCGAATTAAGCAAAGCCAGAATCGCATTGAAAAATGCAAACGACGACTGTGAAAGAGAAAATGCGATTGCACGCATAAGGCAGTTGGAAAAAGAACGGGTGAATATTCCCCCAAGTGACCCTATGGATAACAATTATGCAAGGCTGGTCTATGTCAGATATGCTGATGATTGGCTGTGCGGAGTTATCGGTTCGAAAGAGGATTGTAAGAAAATAAAAGAAGATTTTAAGAATTTTCTCAAAGAACAATTACAGTTGGAGCTATCAGAAGAGAAAACGCTGATTACCAATGCCCAAAAAAGTGCGAAATTTCTCAGTTATGAAATCAGAGTACGGCATAGCAATCTAACCAAGAGAGATAAAACAGGCAAGCTCGTTCGTAATTACACGGGCAGAATTGTACTGGAAGTTTCAAGTGATACAATCAGGAAACACTTGATTGATACAGGTGCTATGAAGTTAATCTACCATAATGGAAAAGAAATTTGGAAACCCAAGGCAATATACAGATTGAAAAACTGTGATGATCTGGAAATACTCGACTCCGCCTCCAAAGAAGTAGGAGAAGAGATGACTGCTGCTAGCAGATGATGATACAAAAACAGTATGATACGAGGTTTTTACAATTATTACTGTATAGCCAATAACAGCTCAATCATCAACAGCTACAAGTATATTATGGAATACAGTATGTACAAAACCTACGGCACAAAATACAGAACATCAATTTCAAAAGTAATCGGAAAATTCAGAGCAGGAAAAGATTTTGCTGTAAAGTTCCGTAATTCCAAAGGAGTTGAGAAAATGCGAGTGTTTTATAACGAGGGTTTTAAACGGCAGAAAAAAGCATTCCAATCTAATGCAGACTTAGTTCCAAATACAATCAAATATTTCAGCAGTACAAAGCTAATCGACAGAATAAAAGCCAGAGAATGTGAGCTATGCGGAAAAACTAATACTCCCATAGAAATTCATCATGTTCATCGGCTTAAAGATTTACAAGGTAAAACTTTTTGGGAAGCTCTTATGATAGCGAGAAATCGCAAAACAATAGCTTTGTGTAGAGAATGTCATAAGAAATTACACTGTGGACAGTTAAATTGAGTTTATAAATGGAGAGCCGTATACAGTGAGAGTTGTAAGTACGGTTCGGGGGCGAGTATTTGGAAACCTACCATAGCAATATGGCAAGGCGCTGGGTACTTAGCCTACAGAGGGAAGGACGTATCATCCGTCAGGGAAACCATAATAAAAA
>OHBX01001084.1_pt1 | contig 11667 bp, 10 predicted proteins | sample 1577441 | NCBI WGS metagenome assembly OHBX01 (sample SAMEA3879561, study PRJEB24766) | human gut metagenome | biome: human-associated habitat; feature: feces | place: USA | collected 1985/1987 | reverse complement strand
GGCAGCAGATGAAATGTTGGATTACAAAGGAAGCGGAATGTCCGTTATGGAGATGAGCCACCGTTCCAAAGTGTATGACAACATCATCAAAGAGGCAGAGCAGGATTTAAGAGATCTGATGAATATTCCGGATAATTACAAAGTCCTGTTTTTACAGGGTGGAGCATCCCAGCAGTTTGCCATGATCCCGATGAACCTGATGAAAAATAAAAAAGCAGGTTATATCGTAACAGGTCAGTGGGCAAAGAAAGCATATCAGGAAGCACAGAAATATGGAAAAGCAAACAAGATCGCTTCTTCCGAGGATAAGAACTATACCTATATTCCGAAAGGTTACAAAATCCCGACCGATGCGGATTATTTCCACATTACGACCAACAACACCATCTACGGTACGGAGATCCACGAGGATATCGATTCTCCTATCACGCTCGTTGCCGATATGTCGTCGGATATCATGAGCCGTCCGGTCGATGTGAAGAAGTACGGTATGATCTACGGCGGTGCGCAGAAGAACGTAGGTCCTGCCGGCGTGACGTTCGTCATCATCCGCAAGGATCTGATCGGCAGCTCGGAGCGTCCGTTGCAGACGATGGTCAATTACGCTACGCACTATCCCGAAGAGGCTCGCAACCACTCGATGTTCAACACGCCTCCCGTACTCCCGATTTTCGTAATGCACGAAACCCTGAAGTGGGTGAAGGCACAGGGCGGTGTCGAGGCCATGTATAAGATCAACAAGAAGAAGGCCGAGACGCTGTACAACGAGATCGACCGCAACTCGATGTTCGTCGGTACGGCCGTGAAGGAAGACCGTTCCATGATGAACGTCTGCTTCGTGATGGCTCCGGGCCACGAGGATCTGGAGGCTGAATTCATGGCTTTCGCCAAGGAGAAGGGCATGGTCGGCATCAAGGGTCACCGTTCGGTGGGCGGTTTCCGCGCTTCGATCTACAACGCATGTCCGCAGGAGAGCGTGGATGCGCTGGTTGCCTGCATGCAGGAGTTCGAGAAGAACCACAAGAAATAATTAACCGGATTTGATCTATGGCGCAGTTCTTTACTTTTACGCCGAAACGTAAGGAGGACGGCGCCATAGATTTTTATACATTAATGGACGTTTTCGATGAACGGAAAGAGGATGGGACTACCTCCCCTGCCGGGCATGGGGAGCGAAAAATAAAATTCAACGATATGAAAGTTTTAATTGCAACCGAGAAGCCTTTCGCAAAGAAGGCTGTTGATGGAATTAAGAAGATCATTACGGATGCCGGTTACGAAGTAGCCCTTCTGGAGAAATATACGGACAAGGCCCAGCTGCTCGCAGCCGTTGCCGATGCCAACGCCCTGATTATCCGCAGCGATAAAGTGACTGCCGAGGTGATCGAAGCTGCCAAGAATCTCAAGATCGTCGTTCGTGCGGGTGCCGGTTACGACAATGTGGACTTGGCTGCCGCAACGGCTAAAGGTATCGTGGTGATGAATACTCCGGGTCAGAATTCGAACGCCGTGGCTGAACTGGCGCTCGGTATGATGGTCTTCATGGCCCGCAACCAGTTCACACCGGGTACCGGCAGCGAGCTGAAAGGCAAGACGCTGGCGATCCATGCTTACGGCAACGTCGGCAAGCTCGTCGGTCGTAAGGGCAAGGCGCTGGGTATGAATGTGATCGCTTTCGATCCTTTCATCACCGATGCAAAGGTATTCGAGGCTGACGGCGTGAAGAAGGTGGACAGCATCGAGGAGCTTTATGCACAGGCCGACTACCTGTCGCTGCATATTCCCGCTACCGAGCAAACCAAGAAATCAATCGGCCACAAGCTGATGACTTCGATGCCCAAAGGCGCTACCTTGGTGAATACCGCCCGCAAGGAGGTGATCGACGAGGCAGGGGTGATCCAGGCGATGACCGAGCGCGAAGATCTGAAATATATCACCGACATCGCTCCCGAGGCTGCCGCCGAGATGAGTGAGAAATTCGGTAAGCGCTTCTTCGCTACTCCCAAGAAGATGGGTGCTGAAACTGCGGAGGCGAACATCAACGCAGGTTTGGCCGCTGCAAACCAGATCGTCGATTTCTTCAAGACCGGCAATACCCGCTTCCAGGTGAACAAATAATAAAAATATCCCCTTATTTTCAAACGATAAAGAGAGAATATTATGGTAAAAATCAAACCGTTCGCAGGTATCCGTCCTCCGAAGGAGCTGGCTGCCGAGGTTTCGTCGCGTCCTTACGACGTGCTGAACTCGCAGGAGGCCAAGGCTGAGGCTACCGAGCGCTCGCTGCTCCACATCATCAAGCCGGAAATCGACTTCGATCCGATTGCCGACGAGCATGACGAAAAGGTGTATAAGAAAGCGGTCGAGAACTTCAAGAAGTGGCGCGACAACAAGTGGCTGGTGCAGGATGGCGAAGAGCACTATTATATTTATGCCCAGACGATGAATGGCCGTACCCAGTACGGTCTGGCCATGTGCTGCTACTATGAGGACTACTGGTCGGGCAAGATCAAGAAACACGAGCTGACCCGCATCGAGAAAGAGGAGGACCGCATGAAGCACGTCGAGCTTCAGCAGGCCAACCTCGAGCCGGTATTCTTCGCGTATCCCGACAACGACGAGATCAACAAGATCGTTGCCGACTACGTGAAGAACAACAAGGCCGATTACGATTTCACGGCCGCTCCCGAAGGCTTCGGCCACCATTTCTGGGTGATCCGCGACAAGAAGATCAACGACCGTATCACCGAGATTTTCGCAGGTATTCCCGCTCTGTACGTGGCTGACGGACACCATCGTACCGCTGCCGCTGCCCGTGTGGGCAAGAAGCGTCAGGAGAGCAACCCCAACCATACCGGCAACGAGGAATACTGCTATTTCCTGGCCGTTACGTTCCCTGCGAGCCAGCTTCGCATCATCGACTACAACCGCGTGGTGAAAGACCTGAACGGGATGACTACCGAGCAGTTCCTCAAGGCGCTGGAGAAGAATTTCACCGTGGAACCCAAGGGCAAGGAGATCTACCACCCTTCGAAGTTGCACAACTTTTCGCTCTACCTCGACGGTCAGTGGTATAGCCTCACGGCGAAGCCGGGTACGTACGATGACAACGATCCGATCGGAGTGCTGGACGTAACCGTGCTGTCGAACCTGGTACTCGACCAGTTGCTCGACATCAAGGATCTGCGGACGTCGAAACGGATCGATTTCGTCGGCGGTATTCGCGGCCTGGAAGAGTTGAAGAAGCGTGTCGATAGCGGCGAGATGAAGGCGGCTTTCGCACTCTACCCTGTTTCCATGCAGCAGCTCATCGACATTGCCGATACGGGCAACATCATGCCTCCTAAGACCACCTGGTTCGAGCCGAAACTCCGTTCGGGTGTGGTGATCCATACTTTCGAGGAGAAATAGTGTCCCGTAAGGGATTCAAAAGAGAAAGGAGAATCTTGAACAGATTCTCCTTTCTCTTTTGTAATTATATGCTTTCCTGTATTTCACCGGGAGCGTCGCGTCCCTAGTTCTTTAGGGTCAGTTCGGAATTGCAGATGCAACTGCGAGCTACGAATATGCGACCGTCGGATTTGGTGTTGCGACCGTCGAAAATGGTGCGGGCGGTGGAAAGTACCGCCCTCGCAGCAGAGCGCGATCAGCTTTTTTTTGTGTTGTTGGCGATAGCTGCCAATGCACGGAACGTTTCGGCTGCTGCGCGAGTCACCACGACGATTATGAAGCCGTAGATCGGATTGAGGACGATGTAAATGAGCGAACCGCTGCCGAAGAATGCTCCCGTACCCATCATGCGAAGCATGGAGGCGTCGCCATTCAGAAATATTGCGGCGATCAGGGTGAGCAGTGCTCCGCCGATACCGACGAACATACCCGCCCATTCCCCGAAAGTCTGGATGAAGTGCGAGAATACGGGAATGGCGACGAAATCGTCATGCGCTGTCGCAGCTGCATATACTTTTTCGCGGCGGTTCCACCAGATTTGAAAACCGAGCCAGGAAACGAAGGCGATCACGAGCCAGACCAGAATAAACGCGGCGATCATCCGGCCTCCGCCGTACCGAAACAGGTCGTTGTTAATGGCCATTACCAGCAGTACGATGGGTGTCAGCAGGTTGAGGATCGCCAGGATCGCATACAGCCAGCGGAAGGGTTCGCGGAAAAACTTACCGGTGTCGATATACTTGAGTACCGGTTCGAAAAACGAGAAAAATTTGTTGTCTTTCATACGCATTGAAGATTTTAAGGTTAATACTTCACAATAAATTTAGGTATAAATTCCTTGAAAAAGAAATTTTCCGCCCGGTTTGTTTGCTGCGTGGCGGTGTGTTATCTGTCCGAAACAGAATGTTTTTGAATATATTTTAAGCGTTAGGTGAAATTTTATTACGAAATGTTATCTTAAACCGTAAAAAATGCGTACATTTGTAAGCAACTTATAATAAATGGATGTCTTATGGCAAAAATTAAAGGAACAATCCTCGTCGATAAGGAGCGCTGCAAGGGTTGCGGAGTCTGCGTGGCTTCGTGTCCCTGCGATGTGCTGCATTTATCGGCCGAGGTAAACAGCAAAGGTTACCCCGTGGCTCAGATGGCTAATCCGGATGCCTGCACAGGATGTGCGTCCTGCGCGATTATCTGTCCGGACAGTTGCATCACGGTTTATCGTCAAAAATTTGAATAAACTATGGCAGAGAAAGAAGTAAAATTGATGAAAGGCAACGAAGTGATCGCTCATGCTGCGATTCGCTACGGTTGCGACGGCTACTTCGGCTACCCTATCACTCCGCAGTCGGAGGTTATGGAGACGCTTATGGAGGAGAAACCCTGGGAAACGACCGGTATGGTCGTACTGCAGGCCGAGTCGGAGGTTTCGTCCATAAACATGGTTTACGGCGGTGCATCGACCGGTAAGCGGGTGATGACTTCGTCTTCAAGCCCCGGTGTCAGTCTAATGAGCGAGGGTCTGAGCTATCTGGCAGGTGCCGAACTGCCTTGCGTGGTTGTGAACTGTCAGCGCGGCGGCCCGGGTCTGGGTACGATCCAGCCTTCGCAGGGCGACTATTTCCAGGCTTGCAAGGGCGGTGCGCACGGTGACTTCCACTTGATCGTACTTGCTCCGAACTCGGTTCAGGAAATGCACGATTTCGTGGGTCTGGCTTTCGACCTGGCATTCAAATACCGCAACCCGGCGATGATCCTCGCCGACGGTGCGATCGGTCAGATGATGGAGAAAGTCGTGCTGGCTCCGCAGCGTCCCCGCAAAACCGACGCAGAGATCGCCGAAGAGTGCAAGGATTGGGCTACTTGCGGCAAAGGTGCCCGCAAGGATCGCAACATCATCACTTCGCTGGAGTTGAAGTCGGAGGTGATGGAGAAGATCAACCAGCGCTTGCAGGCCAAATACAAGGCGATGGAGGAGAATGAGGTGCGTTACGAGGCTATCGACTGCGACGATGCGGATTACGTGATCGTAGCGTTCGGTTCGTCGGCGCGTATCTGCTCGGCGACGGTGGAGATGGCGCGTGCCGAAGGTATCAAAGTCGGCTTGCTGCGTCCCATCACGCTCTATCCTTTCCCGACCAAAGCGATCGCCGACCTGGCTAAGCGCGGTGTGAAGGGCTTCTTGAGCGCTGAACTCAATGCCGGTCAGATGGTGCAGGACGTGAAACTTGCTGTAAACGGTGCAGCTCCCGTAGAGCACTACGGTCGTCAGGGCGGTATGATGTTCTCACCGGACGAGGTGCTGGTTGCACTCAAAGAAAAACTGATTAATAAAAAGTAAGAATATGGCAGAAGTAGTAGAAATCAAACAGGAGAACCTGGTGTATGCCAAGCCTAAGTTGATCACGGAGAACGTGATGCACTACTGCCCGGGTTGCAGTCACGGTGTGGTACACAAACTCATTGCCGAAGTCATTGAGGAAATGGGTATGGAAGATAAAACTGTGGGAATCTCTCCGGTGGGATGTGCAGTGTTTGCTTACAACTATCTCGATATTGACTGGCAGGAGGCGGCTCACGGCCGTGCTTGTGCCGTAGCTACTGCGGCAAAGCGCCTGCATCCGGACAGTTTGGTCTTCACCTATCAGGGTGACGGCGATATGTCGGCTATCGGTACGGGTGAGACGATTCATGCGGCTGCTCGAGGCGAGAACATCGTAGCGATTTATATTAACAATGCGATTTACGGTATGACCGGCGGTCAGATGGCTCCGACTACCCTGCTGGGTATGAAGACCGCGACGACTCCTTACGGCCGTGATCCCCGGTTGAACGGTTATCCTTATAAGATCGCCGAGATGATGGCTCATCTGGACGGTGTGACCTATATTACGCGTCAGAGCGTATATAATCCGGCTCATGTCCGCCAGACCAAGAAAGCGATTCGCAAGGCATTCGAGAATGCAATGGCCGGTAACGGCTTCTCGCTCGTGGAGGTCGTTTCGACCTGCAACAGCGGTTGGAAGATGTCGCCGGTAGCTGCTAACAAGTGGCTCGAAGAGAACATGCTGCCCTTCTATCAGTTGGGTGATATCAAGGACTTAACCAAGAAGTAAGAGGACAAGAATATGAAAGAGACTTTAATTATTGCAGGCTTCGGTGGACAGGGTGTCCTCTCGATGGGTAAGATTCTGGCTTACTCGGGCGTTATGCAGGATTACGAGGTTACCTGGATGCCCTCTTACGGCCCTGAGATGCGTGGCGGTACGGCTAACGTTACGGTGATTCTTTCGGACAAACGTATCTCGTCGCCGATCGCTCACGAATTCGATACGGCTATCGTACTGAACCAACAGTCGATGGATAAGTTTGAGTCGATGGTTCGTCCGGGCGGTACGCTGATCTACGACACCAATGGTATCACGCGTCACCCGAGCCGCACGGATATCAACATCTATACGATCGACGCTACGGCGGAGTCGGCCCGTTTGGGTCAGGCTAAGCTGTTCAATACGATGATTTTGGGCGGTTATCTGAAAGTTTGCCCCGTTGTCAAACTGGAGAACGTGATGATCGGACTGAAGAAGTCCCTTCCGGAGCGTGCCTGGAAGATGCTGCCTGAGAATGAGAAGGCTATCAATCACGGTGCGGAGATTATTCGCAAGGTGCGTTAATCGTCCGATGATTTTTTCTGAGTGTCCGGCTTGCGAAGGCCGGACACTTTTTTTATCGCTTGCGGCACTATGTTTGCGCTGGGTTATAAAACATTAAACAAGCAATACTATGGAAACTGTAAAACAACTGAATAAACAGGAGTTCACGACCAAGGTCGCCGATATCGAAAAATCGAAGGGCGAATGGAAATTCCTGGGTGAGCGTCCCGCCGTGATCGATTTTTTCGCGACCTGGTGCGGTCCTTGCAAGGCATTGGCCCCTGTGCTCGACGAGCTGGCGGCCGATTACCAATATAAGGACCGGATCGATTTTTATAAGGTCGATATCGACCGGGAACAGGAACTCGCTGCGGTGTTCGGCGTACGGTCGGTGCCTACCCTGCTGTTCATCCCGCTGAGCGGGATGCCGCAGATGATGACCGGCGGTCGCCCGAAGAGCGACCTGAAGCGAATTATCGACGAGGTTCTGATGGGTAAGTAGTGATAAATCGGGTGATCGCATCTTCGGGGTTTCGACATCCGGATTTTTCGGGTTCGACGACCGATGTACGGCTTGATTTCCTATGCGGACGTGCCCCGTGTAATCATAGGCTGCAAACGGTACGACCGTCGGATTCGAAAATCCGAAAAGAAACTTCGAGAGATATGATTGCCATAAATTAAACAAGCGATGAAAGAGTTCATAAAACACAATCCGGCTACGCTCGATAATGTAGAAACGATGGCCAATGCGATGATCGAATCGATGCGTTTCGTCGATAATACGTTGGATTATCCCGAAGCGGAGAAGGCTCGGCCGAACGACGGCGTGGAACCCGAGTGGTTCTATGACGCCTACTACGGCGCCATTCCCACCTCGGAACTGACGGCTATCATTCAATACACCCAACAGCGGATGCTCTTCGAAAACATTGGCGAAACATTCCTGGGGATCGCTTTCGTCGAAATGAAGCATTTCGACCGTTTGGGCGATTTTATCGGACAACTGGGTGGGCGCGTGAATACTCCGAAGTATTCGAGTTCGGCGGTTACGGTCGAATATGAATCGGCTGCCGAGGCCATTCGGGTCAATATCCAGGCCGAAAAAGATACGATTGCCGCCTATCAGCAGTTGATCGAGCGTATCCGAAAAAACAATCCCGAAAAGCTGACACAGTCGGCCACAGTAGCTATCCAGCTTCTCAATAAGATTGTTTCCGACGAGCGGGTGCATGTCCGTATTCTTTCGGAGCTGGCGCAATCGGTCGCGGCGGAAGAGGGAAAAGAGGCATAATCCGCTTCCCGATCGAGCCGGTGTTTTTGGAGTGTTTTGTATCGCTCGAAATCCGGCCCGAAAGGATTCGCCCGCGAATGACCGGAAAAAGAGATCGAATACTTGGAGATCCTATTGGTCCAAGGTCGATGGAATGTCGGGGATGATGTGAAGAGGCTGTCTGCAAGTTGCAGACAGCCTCTTCGGTTTGGATTCGCCGATAATTTCGAACAGGCGGCTTGTGCCGTGTTTGAAAATTTGCCGGACGTATTTTAGAATCCGATTCCGATGCGGAACAGGATGGCATTCAATCCTTCTCCCATGTGCTGAAAGCGGATGCTGAAATCGCCCCGCACTCCGCCGCTCTGACGGCCGAACGTGACGCCCGGGCCGATGGAGGTGTAAAATTCGGTGCCCTCGTTGAAGTAACCCCCTACCCCTATTGCGGCACCGAGATCCCACGACAGATTGAGGGCCGCTTTGCTTGAAACGGGCAGATAACCCTTCACATTCGCAAATACGGGGAGGACGGTTCCGCTATTGCCCAATTCGTATATGTTCCAACCGTTGGAGAAATAGATGTCTTTGTAGAAATAATTGATTCCCAAGCCGACACCGGCGAATAGATACGGATTTATCCGCACGCCGTGTACCGTTTCGAATACGATGCGGGGAAATAGATCTTGCATTCCTTCGCTTACGGCCGAACCGTATGCGAAGGCAACTTCTCCCTGGTAACGAGGTAATTTGCCGAATTGTTGTTTGTCGGCAGCCGATCGCCGGGAGGAATCGAAATGCGAGATGACCTCTTTCGAGCCGTTTTGATAGGTGATGGTGAAGACATCCTCTGCGGGAATCGTATAGATCGGGCCGTCCGGATTGTCCCATCTTTGGTATTCGATTTCCGTGTCGGTTATTTTCAGCACTTTAGCTTGGATCTCCGTCGCATCTTTTTTCTGGATGATGTCTTGTGCGCAGACAGTTTGTCCGAGGAGTATTGAAGCAATTATGAAAATCAGGCGTTTCATAGGAAATTTTCTTTTGAGTTGAATAATGAATGGTGTTGTTTGACAGGTATATAAAAAACGCAGGCTAAACTTTTTATTTGCTTTCTGAGGTCTTCGCAATACCTTGTCTGACAAATAAGAGTAAAGCCCACGTTGAACGTGAGCGTTTACACTTTACTCTTGTCAGACTTTTTGAAAGTTGCGAAGTTTCAGAAAGCAAGAAATAAAGCTAACGCTTTTTATATGTATTGTCATACCCGTATCCTATCGGACGGCATGACATATTGTACTGAAGAATAGAAGAGCTGTTATTTTCTCATAGGCAAAATGGTTTTATGTTCCGATTACAAATATAGTAAACCGATTGAGCATTATGCGATTTTTACGGCTTATTTTTATTTATCGTTTCGGTTTATTCATTGCTTTGTTGCCGGGCGTTCGACCGGAAATTCGATGCTTCGTCTAAAAATCCTCTTCGGATTTCCTCGTTATTCCGATTGCAGATAGCGTTTTATCGACAGACGTAGGAGTTTGCATCGCGGAATCCGAGCAGCAGCTCTTGCGCTGCCATGCGTTTCTTGCCGGATAATTGCAGCGAGAGGACGTCGATCCAACCGTCCGCACATCGGATCCGCAGGTATTTGCGGTTGTCGGTGTCGATCGTGCCGCATGGAGCTTCCGGACCACCGGCTTCGAAGCGCGCTTCGAAAATCTTGGCCGAATTCGCCTCCTGTTCCTCTCGCAGCAGCCGGGTCCAGGCTGCCGGATAGGGCGACAGCCCGCGAATGAAGTCGATGATGCGTTTTCCGGATTGAGTCCAGTCGATCAGACAGTCGTTTTTGAAGATTTTGGGTGCCGGCCGCAGCGATGTGTCCTCGTCGGACTGTACGACGGGGGTGATCTCTCCGGCAGCGATCCGTTCAACGGTCTGCACGACCAGATCGGCTCCGACGGTCATTAGCCTGTCATAAAGAGTTCCTACGTTATCTTCCGGCTGAATCGGCATTTCCACTTGGCCTAAAATAGCTCCCTTGTCGATTTCGTGGTTCAATAGGAAAGTGGTGACGCCCGTTTTGGATTCTCCGTTGATGATCGCCCAGTTGATCGGTGCCGCACCCCTGTATTGCGGTAGCAGCGACGCATGCAGGTTGAAGGTGCCGAGTCGGGGCATCGCCCAGACGACCTCCGGCAGCATCCGGAAGGCAATTACGATTCCCAGGTCGGGCCGAAGCTCCTCCATCGCACTGACGAAGGCCGGATCGCGCAACTTCTCCGGTTGCAGAATCGGCAATCCGAGTTCTCGGGCCGCGATCTTTACGTCGCTTTCATGCAATTTCTGTCCGCGTCCCGCCGGTTTGTCCGGAGTAGTGACGACCCCGACGACGTTGTAGCCGCTGCGCACCAGTGCACGCAGCGACGGCACGGCGAATTCGGGCGTACCCATGAAGACGATTCGCAAATCCTTGGCGTTCATTTTCGTTGAAATATTGCTGTCCGGAAATTCGCTTCCGGCTGTCCGGCGGTTCCATTCGCGGTTCTGCCATCCGTTCCGTTCATGCCTTGCGGACAAGGATTTCGGACTGTGGCAAAACCGGGAAAATCCCTTCGGACGATTCTCCGGTAATATCTTTAGTATTTTAATGTTTGCAGAGGTTGAGTTTGTGGTGCATGCGCTCCTGTTTGGTTTCGAGGTAGCGTTCGTTGTACTTGTTGGGGGCGATGACGATCGGTACGATCTCGTCGATCTTCAGGCCGTAACCCTCCAACCCTACTCTTTTGAGCGGATTGTTGGTCATCAGGCGCATGTGTTTGATCCCCATTTCGCGGATGATGCTGGCGCCCACGCCGTAGTCGCGCTCATCGACGCCGAAGCCCAGGCGTACGTTGGCATCCACCGTGTCCAGTCCTTCGTCCTGGAGTTTGTAGGCTGCGATCTTGTTGAAGAGTCCGATGCCGCGTCCTTCCTGGCTGAGATAAACGATGGCGCCTTTGCCCTCCTTCTCGATCATGCGCATCGCTTCGTGGAGCTGCGCGCCGCAGTCGCAGCGGCACGATCCCAAAATGTCGCCCGTGGCGCACGAGGAGTGCACGCGGAGCAGTACCGGCTCGTCTTCGGTCCATTCGCCCTTGGTCAGCACCATGTGTTCCAGCCCGTTGCTCTTCTGACGGAACACGGTGATTTTGAACATGCCGTATTCGGTCGGCATCTCGGCCGTTTCACCGCGTTCTACGATCGATTCGTTGCGCAGGCGGTAGGCGATCAGGTCGGCGATCGAAATGATCT
>OHBX01001071.1_pt1 | contig 11792 bp, 9 predicted proteins | sample 1577441 | NCBI WGS metagenome assembly OHBX01 (sample SAMEA3879561, study PRJEB24766) | human gut metagenome | biome: human-associated habitat; feature: feces | place: USA | collected 1985/1987 | reverse complement strand
CGGACGAGCAGGTTGATTACTGGCTGGAGCGCTTCGCCAAGCCGGAGTTCTTCGTTCGGGTAAATGGTAAAGTGATTTGTGTCCCAGTGGAGGAACCGGGCATATAACAAGAAGGCAGGAAGGAAGCGGGCGAAGAGTGCTCTGCAACACTCTTCGCCCGCTTCATTCTCACAGGGCATATAGAACACGCGGAAATAACTAAATACCTGCCAATACTATCGTACTCTCAGGAAACGATGCCCGTGTTCGGCCAGCCTTGCTTACTGCGTAATCCGTCTGGCCGACAGGCCCCTATGCTTACCTCACACGGTCATCCTTTCCCGAGGGGGTTGTTTATTGGTTCTTTCTTATAGCAAAACCACCCTGGAGATTTTTCGATTTGAAAAAGGCTGATGTATGTGTTCCACAGATGGCGTCTGCCTTTTTGAATAAGTCCTTCAGCGCCTGATTCCTGATATACTCTCGTGTCAGGAGTTCCGCAAGCAGCAACCGGAGTTCCTGACGTTCCTCATCAGTTCTTCCGTACATTTGCCTCACAATCCTTTTTGCTGGAATTTCCGGCGGAGACAGCAACCTTCCATATATGGGCGAAGACCATTCATCCCCAGGTTGCCGAGCAGAACGTGTTTTTTTATATGGTACAGCGGCGTCTATGAAAAGCCTGAACTTGGATAAGTCGATTGCTTTATAAATCTGTGAAAAATCACCGGCCTTTTCTTCCTCTTCCTTGAGAGTGTTATATCGCTCGACCCGGTAGAACCACGCTTTACTCCAAAGGCTTATATACTGGGTGGCAAACAAGCGGATAGTGTTTGCTGTCATCTGATAGACAGATCGCAGCTGTGCCTCATTTTTGCGGCACAGTTCTAAAAAAGCTTCCTGTTTCAGTGGTCGTATCAAACGACAGGACAGGTCGAAATAGCTTGCAGGCAGGCAGTCCATCCCGTATTCATACATGCGAAGCGATACGCCTACCGCCGGAATATTCTCATATCCATACTTCTGGGTAAGCGTTCTCCATTGCTGAATTTCTTCATCAGCCATCTTTTTCCAGCCAAAGAAGCAGACGAAAGCATTGAGATTGCTTGCTGTTGCCTTTTCACTCAACGCAAGCCGCATACACAGCCTACGAAGCAATCTCAGGTACTGCAAGCGCTGCTGGCTGGGTGCGATGCTTCCACCGAAATAGGGCGTATACTCCGCTTGCTCCTCCCAGAAGGCCTTCAGATTGGTAGCGGGTCTGAACAGCTGCCGCTTATAGCGGGCGATACATAAGATCAACACAATCGGCAGCTTTTCACCGGCGTTGCACTCGGTAACAGACGTCTGTATCCCACGGATATAAGCTGCCAGATTGGCCCTATCCTCTTCGCTGATTTCAGCCCGCCCCATCCCCGGTAAAATTCCAGAATTACGTCAAGAAAAAGCGAAAGGGACGCCCCACAAGAGCTTAAATGAGCTCGTGACACTATTTGAGTCGGGTCGCGTAATGGCAAGCAATAAGGCTTCTCGTTCAGATCAAGCGCATTCTCCTTTTCACATTGCTGCAACTCCTGTAGTCTGCTCATCCGCTCGGTAAACCCGATAATATCGTGAGCGAGAGGATCGCAGCCGTCCAGCGGGTATTCCTTCCAAAGCCTCCACTCCTTATACCTCTGGGCAAGCGGCAATAAGACCTGACGCAAAAAGGTAAGCCGAAAATCGCTGTCATCTACCAAGTGTATGTAGCGTTTTGAGTCACCCAAAAAACGCTGGTATTCTTGCTGTAAGATCCGGTCGCTCAGTAGCTCCTCATGATAAATATCCCATTCTTCTCGTATTCTTGTGCGGATTTGTGCCGGCGTCGGTTCCCTTCCCTTTAGGTCTTCTTTTGCATGACGTTTTTTCAGCTCTGCATAGTTCCGCCGGGGGACTTTCATGTGTGCATCTGAATAGAGCCACTGAACCAAACTCCTCTTTGTCCTTCTGCGTTCGGCTTCTATTTGATCCATCAGCCGCTTTGCAGCATTTCTTGATTTTTGAGCAAACCGCCGCCCTCGCCTCGCCTTCAGCTCACGATAGAAACCGTCCAATACACCATCCCTATACGCAGTATACATCTCTTCACTGATGCGCTCATTGGGGGCGGCTCTTTTGTTCAGGAATCTATTCTTCGCGGAGAGATCGTGGTCAAAAAAGAGCGCACTTTCATCTGCTATGGTCTGTAGAATTGCTGCGGCGCTCTCCCCGGCGTACACATAACGCCATCGGTAAGTAAATTCGGTTTTGTTAATCAGCCAGGTATACCGCTCGGGGCCTGGTTCTTTTTCTGCGCAGCATTCAGAAAGAAAATTCTTCTGCCGTTCCTGAATGTCCGAAAGCGCTGCGGCATCAGGTGTGCCATGCGAAGGCCCTGTGCAAATGGCAGCGCAATCATTCTTTGAGGACACTTTTGGTGTCAATTTGTAAAAGTCATTTCTCAATATATACACCCACTTTTATATTGGATTCGTTTTAAAGGAAATTCTATACAACTTTTTCACATGGTTCATTTTTTGTTTTTGGCTTTGGTTTGAAAAAGTGAAAAGATGTTAAAATCGGACACAGTAAATGACGCTTCGCCCAAGGCGTGCTTAAATAGGGCCGATCCGGATCAAAAAAACTTTAGAAGGAGCTGCTGAACATTGAAAAACGAACGTGTGAGAATCAAAATCTTGGGCAAGCACCAGTTACGCTTCACTGCCGCTATGAATGCGGTTACCGGTAGCTTATCGCCGACCGACGCTAACGTCAAGTCCGCGGAGTGTATCGACTTGGCCGCGAAAGAGGACAAGCTGAGCACGAAGGCCTCCCGCAAGGCAATTCGGCAGTTGCTCGATTTCCCGAACCACCTTGCCGAACCCCAGACCGGCGCAAAGCTGCTGGGCCTGGTGATGTCGGCACAAGCTGCGCCGCTGTACGTGGTTCAAGCGGGTACGCCGCTGCCGTCCGTCCAGATTGTCGGCGTGCTGCGGCTTCCCGAGAGCGTCGGCGACCTACTCTGGGCCATCCAAGGACCCGAGAAATGGTCGGGCGACGGCTGGCATCTGCGCCGGCCTTGGGTGATTCGACCCCTATATCGAGTCGGAGCTTCTGGCCCAGAGGCTGGCGTCTACCGCTACGCCGGAGGGAAATTGTCCACGCTTGTGGGCGAAAAAAAGCGGTTCTGGGCCCCGTACGCGGGGTGTGCTGTGGCCTTTGCCCCTGACCTGCCAGCCCCAGTGCGTCAGGCTATTTTGAAAGCTTCACCATTGACTATGCCGATTTCAGCTTCTGCTGCTGACCGTCAGCTGGTGGTAAAGATTCCGGTAGACGAGCTAGCCTACCAAACTCCGGACGATGTTCCGGCCCTTCGGGACGCTTCGCCAGTGGTTCGGCGGTTTGTGCGGTGGCTGGAAAAGGGCGGCCACGCGCAGCGGTGGGCGGATGCCATCCGGGCCAACGGCGGTGGGCATAACTGCTCGACGGCTCACGGCGAACGTGAGCTGTGGCTCTCGGTGCTGACTCTCGTCACCCTGTTTCTCGACTGGGCGGCCCGGAAGGCCGACCTCCTGACCGAAGCGGAGGCAGGGGTGCTTAAAAATCATTACGCCGATTGGCTCCATCCCAATGGTCCGCAGCCACCTGTCGACGGTGCCGTCGACCTGGCCCAGCCAAAAGCGTTCTACGACTTCCTGCTGGCCTACCTTCGGGACAACGCTGACTGCGTTACCGAGGAACCTGGTCACGCCAATACCGTGGCCAGGCTCCATACGGTGAACAAGGTCGCACCCAGCCTGACGCTGCCTCGTGCCGCGACCTTCTGGGCCTATGCCGCAGGTGGGGACGCTCCGGCTGACGTTGACCTTCAACGGGTGCTGATGGAGGCCGGGGTGCCCCTCCGCACAGAAGGGAAAGACACCTCTTGGCGGTACACATTTTATGCCAAGGGGCAGGCCCCGCAGGGCCAGCGTGAGAAACTGCCCTGCCTAAGCCTGCCGCTTGCAGAGCTGCCGCATGAGGTGCTGGACGAGCTCACGGAACTGTTCGGTGATCGGTTCGGTGGCATCCTCCCCGCCGCTGGGGAGGATACCGCCCCCGAAGGAGAAATCGGAGGTGAAAAATGATGAAAAATCCTGTATTTACAAGGGCTTCAGCGGATATCGCGCCCGCTGCGTCGACTGATCGGGCGGTTCGGGTGGAGGAATTCACCAAGTTGCGTCCTCGCACTGTGGATGACCCTCAGCGCCTTCACGGCAGGGTGATGAAGTCACTGGATCATTTATTTTCTACTCGCGGCGCAACATATCTATCCGGGCAAAGGGAGGCCCTGTCCGCTATCGTGAAGACGGTACTGGACGATAGCCTTCAGGGTGTATTTGCTGTACCCCTCGTCCCCGGCGGCGGCAAATCGACGCTGCTGCGGGCGCTGCTGACAGTGTTCGCAGAGGTGTTCCACGACATGCCGGGTCCTATCGCCCAGCGGTTGGGCGGAGTAGTCGTCGTTGTGGAGAAAACGTCAGAAGGCGATGAACTGGAGGATCTTTGTAACAGTGGGCTTGAACCGGGCGAACCGGCCGTGGCCCGCCTGATCTCCTCCACGAATGATTACAATTTGCAACAAGGCAAGTGCCTGACCGGCACGGCGGCGACCTACGCCGACTGTCTCCGCAAGGACTGTCCCTCTGCGGCGGTCTGTCCGCTTCTGAACGCCATGATGCACCTTGCCGAGACGCCGGTGCTGATCCTCCTCCATGCTCGGCTTGCCCAGCATCTGCCCGACCTGACATCTTTCACCACCTGGTGCCAGGCAGACGGTACGGAGCACCGCCGCACTCTGATTTTGATCGACGAGTGTCCTGCCCTTGTCCGCGAGGAAGTGGTCAGCACCCTGACGATCAACGCCGCCGAGAATGACCTGCTGGCCCAGCGGGACAGTAGGCCGTGGGAGATGAGATATCTAAAGCGAATGGTACAAGGCTCGTGGAATCACGCGATCCGCATACCTTTTGATAGGCTGAATGGGCAGCTTTCCAGAGAGAAGCGGGACGCGGCGGTTCTCACGCCGGAGGAGCTGAGCGATGTGGGGATGACGGGCTCTGCCCCCCGTGAAACACAGGAGTGGCTGACAAAGTACAAGGCGCCGCCGTTCAGTCCGGCAGTCCGAATGACCGAAGCTCTCCTTCAGGAGACCGGCAAGTTCTTCCACTTTGGAAAGAACCTGGAGGTGGTCGTGCCATCCTTACAGACGATCCGGTCAGATGGGCCGCTGAGGAGTTTCATCTTCAGCGGAACCGCCGGATTGCTGCCGGAGTTGGCGCTGAACCCGGACATCGACCTGCTGCCTACCGAACTGCCTGAATCCTATGAGCGGCTGACCATCCACGTGCAGCGCGATGGCGTGATCGGCATGACCCGTACCGGCCTACAGCGTTCAGGAGCAGTACAGGCGGTTGCCCTGTGGCTGCAAAGGCTGCTGCCGGAGGTAGCCCAGAAACATGGCCGCGTGCTGTTGGTCACATACAAGTTCCTGTCCCAGCAGCTCCTTGAACTGCTGGGGGAGGAGTGCCGAAACCTGGTCTACACGGTGAATATGCCTGATGGGAGCGGCCCATGCCTCCCCTACTTCGGCGGCGTGGCCGGCAGCAACAAGTTCAGGGACGCCACGGCGGTCATCTGCCTGGGTATGCCCCGTGTGGAGCCGCGAGTCTATCTTAGTCGGGCGCTGGCCATCGACCCGGACGGCGTCCACATGGAAGAGCTGTCCCGCGCCGCTGAGGCGCTGGAGCGGCAGCCTTGCGTTCTGGATATGCAGGATCACTACCCGGCCCATGATCTGGTGCAGATGGCGTTTCGCTCCCGCCTCCGCCATCATGGGGATACAACCCAGGTGGAGCTGTGGCTTACCCAGCCGCCGGGACCGGTGCTAAAGCTGCTTCGGGACTACTTCCCTGACTGCGCGGTGGATGAATGTCCGACTCTACCGGAAGACTGCCACCTGGCCGTTTCTACGGCGCGGCAGCGAAAGGGGAGCCCTGCCAATACAGCGCTCCTGCTGAACGCTCTGCTGGCTGTGCCGGAAGGCGAAGAAATCACCCCGGCACAGCTTCGTGAGCAAACCGGCCTGACACAGAACCAGTACAAGGAAGCCATCCGCGCCCCCTCGGTAAAAGAGCTATTCCGTACCGAGTTTGACACCTTCGGGTCCGGCAAAAACCAGAAGATCCGCCGGGTATCCAGTAAAAACGCCGCATAACGTATAGACAGAATGATACAGAATATAGGAGGAAAAAACAATGCTACATGTTGGAACGATTCGTGAAATTTGTAAACAGCTTAACGAGAACGGCTATCACATTTCGGAGTACACCCTGCGCCTGTGGGTAAAGAACGCCGTCATTCCCTCCGTCTTTACAGGCAGTCGCGCCTTGATCTCTTACGATGCCGTGCGCCGTGTTCTCCTATGCGAGACCGAGAGTGTGTCCTGAATAATCTGCGGCGGCCTCTGGAAACGGGGGCCGCCATAAATCCCTATACAAGTTATCATAAAGGAGATGCTATATGGCAAGTATCAGAATGCGCAACGGAACATATCAGATCACCGTATCGTGCGGGTATGATGTTAAGGGAAAGAAATTGTTAGAGACGACAACCTTTACGCCGGACCCGGCAATGTCACCCAAAAAGCAGGAAAAGGCAGCTAAGGAGTTTGCGGTGCTTTTTGAGTAGCGGGTGAAAAACGGTCTCGCTATGGACGGCCGTAAGCTGACGTTAGAAGAATTTGCAAACCGGTGGCTATCAGAATACGCGGAAATAAACTTACAACCGGGAACGGTATGTAAGTACCGAGAGGAGCTGCGCGATAAGATCCTTCCGGCGTTGGGACACTTAAAGCTGACCGAGATCCGCCCTCACACGCTGAACACCTTTTACCTGTCCATGCGGAAAGACGGTGCCCGCAAGGATGGTAAAAGTGGAGGTTACAGCCGCGCCAGCATATATAAGACGCACAATGTGCTGTCCTCTATCCTGCGCACCGCCGTGGAGTGGGAACTGATCGAGAGAAACCCCTGCAATAATGTAAAGCCTGCTGCCGCCCCAGACATCGCGGACAATATCAAGTTTTTCACGCCGGAGCAAACGGTGTCCTTCCTGCACTATATAGAGCAGCCGCACACATGGGAGGTAAAAGGGCATCAGCGTACGGATGATACTGGGATTCCCTACATGGTGGGGACGTACATAAACCAGAAACGTGTCAGCCGTCAACTGCAAGTGTTGTTCAGCCTGGCGATTTACAGTGGTATGCGTAAAGGAGAGATCCTGGCACTGAAGTGGCCGGATATCGATTTTACCACCGATACGGTAAGCATCACCAAGGCGGTGACCATGGTAGCAGGTAAGCCATTCATCAAAGCGCCAAAAACGAAGAGTTCCTACCGGACGGTTACCATCCCCCATACCCTGACAGTGCAGCTTGAGCAGCTGCGGGAGAGTCAAGAGGAATACCGCCGGAAGGTCGGTGACTATTGGAAAGGTAAGGATTTCCTGTTCATTCAGGAGGATGGCCGCATGATGAATTACTCAACACCGTATCATGCCCTGCAAACGATCATTGCACAGTATAATGCCGACCATGATCCCGAAGATCAGCTGCCGCGTATCCCGTTCCACGGCCTTCGTCATACGTCCGCCACGCTGCTGATCTCAGAAGGGCATCAAGATCCGCGTACAGTGGCCAATCGCCTGGGCCATGCCCAAACATCAACCACCCTGAATATCTACACCCACGCCTTGCGGGAGGGAGACCGCCGCGCAGCGTCGGCGTTGGAGAGCATCCTTGATCCGAAGAAATAGCAGAAATCATAACCTCCGGCTAATGAGGCTTAGCCGGAGGTTATGATTTGGTCGAGTTACATTTATCGAATAGCGCTCTGGTGCTATCTCTCAAATACGGTCTCGCCATAGTCGGCGAAATAAACAGTCAATACACTTCATTTCTCCCTTGACTTCGCCGTTCGGCTTATATTATACTGTCGCTAGAGTAATATCGCCGTTCGGCTCATTTTTTGCTCTGCCTGAAAAAATCAAGCCGAACGGAGAAATGAGGTTATCATGCGTATCTACGATGCTGCAGATTTTGGCGCGGTGATCCGCCAACGCCGGAAAGCACTGCACTATACACAAGCCTATGTATCGGAGGCTACAGGTTTCAGCGTCAGCTTTATCTCCGACGTAGAGCGTGGAAAGTCTACTGTCGAGCTTGGCAAGGTGCTCTCACTTGCCAACCTGCTGGGATTGGACTGCGAGATGAGAGTGCGGGGTGAGTAAATGACATACACCGTTATCATTGAAAAAAACGGCGTGTCTGTACCGGTAGGACATATAGCAAACAGTGGCTTCGCTTACGACAATGCTTATCTGGATGGTGAGGCCGCACGACCGATTTCTGTCAGCTTACCGCTGCAGAAAGAAGCATTTTCGCCTCAGCGAACAAAGTGCTTCTTTGACGGTCTGCTGCCGGAAGGCTTCACCAGAAGAACCGTCGCACAATGGATGCATGTCAGCGAAGATGATTATCTCTCTATTCTCGCTGGGCTGGGTAAAGAGTGTCTCGGTGCTATCCAGATCATTTGTGAGCCGGATGATATCCCAGCGCATTATCAAAAGCTGACACTGCCGCAGGTACAGGCCCTTGCAGCGGAGGGTGCTACTCAATCGGCTAAGCTGGTAACAGAATCCCACCTGTCCCTTACCGGTGCCTCAGGCAAGGTAGGGCTATACTATGATGGCACTAACAATGCGTGGTATCAGCCCTTTGGCACCGCGCCCAGTACGCATATCGTCAAGCAAAGTCATGTGCGTCTGAGCGGCATTGTGGTCAACGAGCTATTGTGCCTGCATACCGCGAAAAAATGCGGCATTGATGTGCCGGATTGCTTCATTCTGGACACCGGCGGCGTGGCGGATGAAAACATTCTGTTTGCCACCGCCCGTTATGACCGGCCCTTCATCGCTGAGAGCCGCATGATCGACGGGCTTCCCTGTCCCCAGCGGCTCCATCAGGAGGATTTTGCTCAAGCCTTGGGCATCCCAGCCGCAGAGAAATACGAGCCAACTGGCGGCGCATATCTCAAGGACGCTTTTGCTCTTCTAAAGCATCGGTCGGCAAACCCATTGGAGGATCAGCTGAAGCTCTGGGATCTGACGGTGTTCAATTTCCTTGTTGGCAACACCGATAATCACCTCAAAAATTTTTCTCTCCTCTACGACACCTCGCTTGCCTCCGTCCGTCTGGCTCCGGCTTACGATGTGATCAGTACCACCGTCTATCCCGGCAGCACCCGTGAGCTCTCCATGCGTATCGGTGACGCTGTTACTATAGACGATGTTTCCGAGAGCTCTTTCCGTATGGCCGCCCGTGAAGTCGGTATCGGTGAAAAGCTGGCGATAAAGCGTTTCTTCGCCGTGGCGCAGCAATTTGAATCGGCGCTTGCTTCCACGACAGAAGAACTCACTGGAAAAGGTTTCACAAATGCCGCGCAGCTCCGTGAGCAGATCCTTTTGACTGGCGGCTACAGGCATATAAACAAGTAGCCTTCCAATCATCACGACCAACACTCATTATTGAGCCACAGAAGAATACGATCTTCCGTGGCTCTATTTATAACCTATATATAGCAATTCTTTCACTCTGCCAGCGTTTCTCCTCGGAAACCTTTTGCAATCGCACCGCAGTATGCTACGGTCGTCCTTCAAGATTGCAATTCGTTTAGGATATCATGACACTATTTCGGCACATTTTCCTATTCGTCCCACTCAGTAATGGCTGTACCGGCCTGCTCCAGCGTATCTGCGGCCAGCTCCATGTGGCTGGTCAATTCGGTATCTTCTGCTTGCTGTTGTTTCAGCTCGGCGCGTTTGGCCTTCAGTTCTGCTTGCTGGGCAAAGATTACCTTGAAACGTTCAATGTAGTTGGCACTACGGGGTGCCTCCACCAGCAAAGCCGGTGGTTTCCGTATTCAGCAAAAAAACGCAGTGCACTGCGTTTTTTTGCTGAATGATGCGTTCCAGTAGTCAAATAGTAGTCAAACCGCATTTTTTCTGTGTCGGCCGATAAAACAAGAACCCTGTAACCGTTGTGGTTACAGGGTTCTTGTGGAGCTGCTGGGCGGATTCGAACCGCCGACCTCATCCTTACCAATTACAAAAAAGCTGTTGTGGCTTGTCATTGGTTATTGTGCCTTTTCGCCCGCATCCCTTTATTTCCAATGGTTGCGGGATTTTTCTTGTTGTGTCTTGTCGTTTTCTATTATAGCCTAAAAGTTCTTGGTTTTTGATGCCCGTGTCGGTTTTGCTGCGGTTTCTGAAAACTGCAACCTCGTAGACCTCATCTCTTTTTCCTGCCATTTCGGAACATGGGCGGCGCGGTGACTCCTCTTCCGTACCCCTTTTCCATATATACTCCCATACATGATGAAGTACATAGGATGATATAACAAAAAACTATACTGAACTGCGCCCGGAATAAACGCACGCGCACGCGAGGGATCGGAGAAAATAGTCTTGCGATGATTTTCCGGTCAGCCGGAAGGCTGGGTGCAAAACAAGGGCTGCAAAAGTTCCGTTTCGATATTTTTTGCAGATGCCTTGCTCCTTGCAATTCTCTATGCTACTATGAGTTAAGGGAGTGTTCTGCGTGTTCTTTGATGGCCTTTCTGATTTTGAAAAAGACGCAGTCTTTTGCGCGATGGACTCTGAAAATGCAAGGAACGATATACACCCACTCGTAATGGGGAAATTCCCCAATACACCGGCCAAGATGTCCTTGAGGAGTTGCGTCGGCGTGGGTTGGAATAGGGTAGCTAATCAGTAAGGAGGTACCACTATGGACTTTTTTGAAAGTATGGCTATGTCTGGCGGTAATCCTGTCATCGCAGCTGGTATGCACACCGCCAGCAGTTCTGCTCCCAGACGTCCCGAACCTGCAGGCCGCCGCGGTCCTCCGCCTCCCGGTGTGACCATCCCTCCCAACGCTTATGCCATCTACTCCCGTTCCGGGAAGTATCTGGGATGGGCTTACCGCGAGGAATGACACAAGATCGCTTACTGTACCCTTCCCCGGCGAGAGCTGACAGCTCCGCCGGGTCTTTCTTCTTGATATGGATCACTGCCATATCGGAACGCATACAGCGGACATTCTGGCTCCTGACAGGTGTCCACGCGGCGCGGCTTGCCTAAGCAGCATTCCTGCAAGCAGTAGGCGTAGATCGCCTGCAAGGGCGTTTCAGGGCGGCGCATCACCGCACACCCCAACGGTCGATCTGCTTCTGTAAGTCGCTGCGGCGATTTAAGAGGGAGCAATACTTCGTCGTGCGGGAGGTAAACTTTGGGTGCTGGAGGTCAGTCGCGTGGATGGAGCTGTCCTTTTCCCACCGTTCCCGGTCGGCGGCTTCAGCTTCAGCAGCGGCCTTGGCACGGTAAAACTCCGACTCACTGGGACAGAGGACGTTGATCCACAGGCGTGTACCGATGCCCGGAATAAGCTCCACAATGAACGCGGGATCACCGGAAAAGTCGCCGCCAGGGCCAATAAAGAACGTAGGCTCTCCGCGATGATCCGTCCCCTTGATGGCCCCCAGCTTGGCGCGTTCCGCCTGAAGCTCGGCACGCTGCTCGGCCTTGTATTTGCGAAACAGGCGGATGCAGTGGATGCCCTCCATCACGATCAGCAGAACGAAGGGAACGAGAATGCAGACGATGTAGCCCGGTGTCGTTTTCAGGAAATTGAAGAA
>OHBX01001068.1_pt1 | contig 11802 bp, 8 predicted proteins | sample 1577441 | NCBI WGS metagenome assembly OHBX01 (sample SAMEA3879561, study PRJEB24766) | human gut metagenome | biome: human-associated habitat; feature: feces | place: USA | collected 1985/1987 | reverse complement strand
CCCCGTGCCGGAGGCCGAGCCGGACGATGGGCTGCTGGATGTGCTTGTGGTTGAAAAGGTCAATCTGCTGCAGGTCGCTAGGGTCGTTGGCGATTATCAAAAGGGCCGCTATCAGGATCATCCGACGCTCATCCGGCGCTGCCCGTGCAGATCGCTCCGCATTGAATGCGCGAAGAAGTCCGTCGTCAACGTCGACGGCGAGGCCGTCTATACGACCGACGCAAAGATCGAGGTCGTGCCGCAGGCCATCCGCTTTTTCTACCCGAAGGGGCTGACCTATCACACGAAAAATTCACAGTCTGGTCATAAATTTGCCGAAATTACCCCTTGACTTTTTGGCGCATCTGATTATGATATAGATGTTAGCAGTCAGAGAGACTGAGTGCTAAAAAATCTTGTAAAACGCGCTGTATGAAACAGCGACTGGATACTGGAGGTAATTGTTATGAAGCTGACCCCGTTGGCAGACAATGTTCTGCTCAAGCACATGGAAGCTGAGGAAAAGACCGCGTCCGGCATCATCCTCTCCACCGCCAATAAAGAAAAATCCGTGATCGCGGAAGTCATCGCGGCCGGCCCCGGCACCGACGATGTTAAGGTTACGGTCAAGCCCGGCGACAAGGTTGTGACCGGCAAGTACGCGGGCCAGGAGCTGAAGCTCGACGGCGAAGATTACGTCATCGTCAAGATGGCCGACATTCTGGCAGTTGTAGAATAATTCGTGTTTGATTGAAAGGAAGCAATTCTTATGGCAAAGCAGATTGTTTATGGCGAAGAGGCCCGCAAGGCTCTGCTGTCCGGCATCGACCAGCTCGCCAATACCGTAAAGGTCACCCTGGGCCCCAAGGGCCGCAACGTGGTGTTGGATAAGAAGTTCGGCACACCTCTCATCACCAACGATGGCGTTTCCATCGCCAAGGAGATCGAGCTGGACGATCCGTTCGAGAACATGGGCGCGCAGCTGGTGCGCGAGGTGTCCACCAAGACCAATGACGTGGCCGGCGACGGCACGACGACCGCTACATTGCTGGCACAGGACATGATCCGCGAGGGCCTGCGTAACCTGGCCGCCGGCGCCAACCCCATCGTGATGAAGAAGGGCATGGCCAAGGCCGTGGAGGCCGCTGTGGGCGCCATCAAGGAGCAGAGCCAGAAGGTCAACGGCACCGCCGATATCGCCCGCGTCGGCACTGTCTCCTCCAGCGATGAGACCATCGGCAAGCTCATCGCCGAGGCCATGGAGAAGGTCTCCGCCGACGGTGTTATCACCATCGAGGAGTCCAAGACCGCCGAGACCTATTCCGAGGTGGTGGAGGGCATGATGTTCGACCGCGGCTACATCACCCCCTACATGGCCACCGATATGGAGAAGATGGAGGCTGTGGTGGACGATCCCTACATCCTCATCACCGACAAGAAGATCTCCGTCATCAGCGATATCCTGCCCCTGCTGGAGCAGATGCTCCAGAGCGGCAAGAAGCTGTTCATCATCGCCGAGGACGTGGAGGGCGAGGCTCTCAGCACCCTGCTGGTCAACCGTCTGAAGGGCGTTCTGAACGTGGTGTGCGTCAAGGCCCCCGGCTTCGGTGATCGCCGCAAGGAGATGCTGCAGGATATCGCCGTGCTGACCGGCGGTCAGGTCGTCAGCGAGGAGTTCGGTCTTGCTCTGAAGGACACCACCATTGATATGCTGGGCCGCGCCCGCCAGATCAAGGTCACCAAGGAGAACACCATCATCGTGGACGGCATGGGCGATCCCCAGGCTATCAAGGACCGTGTGGCTCAGATCCGCGCCCAGATCGGCGTGACCACCAGCGAGTACGACAAGGAGAAGCTGCAGGAGCGTCTGGCCAAGATGGCCGGCGGTGTGGCTGTCATCAAGGTGGGCGCCGCTACCGAGACCGAGATGAAGGAGAAGAAGCTCCGCATTGAGGATGCTCTGAACGCCACCAAGGCCGCCGTTGAGGAGGGCATCGTGGCCGGCGGCGGCACCATCTACGTCAACGTCATCCCCGCCGTCACAGCGCTGCTGAACAGCACCGAGGGTGACGAGCGCGTGGGCGTACAGCTGGTTGCCAAGGCTCTGGAGGCTCCTATCCGTCAGATCGCAGCCAACGCCGGTATCGACGGCAGCGTGGTGCTGGAGAAGGTCCGCAGCGCCGAGAAGAACGGCTTCGGCTTCGACGCCCTTCTCACGAAGAAGAACGGTGAGACCGACCTGAATGGCAAAGAGAAGCGGCTGAGCCACTTCAGTCTTATCGAGCGCCCAAGCGTCTGCAGACTGCGTCATGTAGGCGCGGATGGACCAGCCGGAAAGCGGGCTGAAGGCCTCGTCAATCTCGTCAATGACTTCACCGAAGCGAAGAGAATTAGCAAGAAGCTCCGCCCCCATGCCAGCCCACTGGCTACCGTTGCCGGAATAGACGAATGCAGTCTTTCCCTGGCGAGGATTGGAAATATGTTCGACCGCGGCAGGAAGATCGTCGCGAAGAGCCCCATGCTCAGCAAAATAAGCCAAAGAAGCCAGTGCTTCTTCCAACGTAGATGCATTGACCAGAAGAATGTACGGAAGGCGCTCGCGCTGATGAGCGCTCGCACAAGCCGTGCGATTGAAGAACGCGGCATCCTTGCCCTGAAGGCGGTCGCAATAAATGCGCGACAAAGCCTGCAGGCTTTCCATGCTTCGGGCGGAAATCATGAGAGGCAGAATGGCCCCGTCGGCAAATTCGGGCTCTGCATCCACAATGGCCGGCTTTTCTTCAAGCAGGACATGCGCATTTGTGCCGCCGAAGCCGAACGAATTCACGCAGGCAAGCACGCCCTTGCCGCCCTCCGCCTTCGGGAGCGGTTCGTTTTGGATCGGGACGCGAATGCCCAGGCCCTTGAAGTCGATCTTGGGATTGGGATTCTTCAGCTGAATGTTGGCCGGGATCTCGCGATGTTCGAAAACATTGAGCACTTTGGCCAGACCGGCCATGCCAGAACCCGTTTCCAAATGGCCGAGGTTGCCCTTCACGGAACCGACGGGAAGCGGTGCTTCGCCAGGATTGTGGTGACCGAGAACTTCGCCAATGCTCTTCGTTTCAATCGGGTCGCCCGCTGCGGTGCCCGTACCATGGGCTTCGACGTAGGCAATACGAGAGCGATCGATACGCTCATCTTCATAGATCGATTCCAGCAGAGCCTTCTGCGCCGCACCATTCGGGAGTGCAATACCGCTCGTACGTCCGTCGGAATTGACGCCCGTCGCACGAATGACGGCGTGAATGGCGTCATGATCGCGAATGGCAGCCTCAAGAGGCTTGATGAGGATGACCGCGCCGCCTTCAGAACGGACATAGCCGTTTCCGGACTCATCGAAGACCTTGCATCGACCGTCCGCAGACAGCATGTGCGCCTTGGAAAAGCCCACGAACGACAAGGGCGAGAGCAGAACATTGACGCCGCCCACCAAAGCCATCGGAAGATTTTCAGCCTCCATGGCGCGGCAGGCCTCATGAAGCGCGACAAGACTCGACGAGCAGGCCGTATCGATGGTCATGCTCGGACCGTGCAGATCGAAGAAATACGAAAGGCGATTGGCAATGATCGAGAGCGACGTGCCGGTCATGGCATACGGACCGGTCATGCTCGGATCGTCGGCATGAATGATGCCCATGTCGGTCGAAGCTGCACCGACATAAACGGCCGTCTTACTGCCTGCTGCTTCCGAAGGAGCAATGCCCGCATCTTCAAAGGCCTCCCAAGCCATTTCGAGCATCATGCGCTGCTGAGGGTCAAGCGCCTCGGCTTCCTTGGGACTCATGCCGAAAAAGGCGGCGTCAAACTTCTTGACGTCGCCTACAATGCCTGCACTGACGGAACAGGTGCGCCCGGAGGCCTTGCGATCAGGATGCCAGTACCGTGCCAGATCAAAGCGCTCGCCCGGCACGGATGTCACAACATCCTTGCCGCCGGACAGCACATTCCACAAACCTTCAAGCGAGGTTACGCCGCCCGGGAAACGGCAACCAATGCCAACAATCGCAAAACCCTTTTCGTAAACCATTCCCATTCCCTTCTGCACATTGACACCTGTTCGCAGGCATTTCATCCTGCACTGAAAGACTGTTGATGCCAAACATGCATACTCTATCTGCTTGGGTTTGTTGTTCGATATCAAGCAACAAACCCAAACAGACTTCCACTCAAAATTGATGCAACCAAGACTCTAAAGAAAAAGAAACCCTCCGTGAACAATGTTACAGAGGGTTTCTTTATTAATCAGGAGACTTTTTCAATCATCCCGATTGTTCCTCATGCGGATTCAATGATGAACGCGATTAGAAGCGGTGCGTCAGACCGGTGTAGGCCTGGCCGATAAACGTCTTACGATCGCTATCATTGACATTCCATTCATCAATCTTGGCCTGAGCAACACCGCCGCCGAGATAAACTTCGGTGCGCTTGCTGAGAGCATAGACATAGCGAGCGGAAGCGCCGATGTAGGAAACATCATTATCTTCCTGAGCGGTTCCTCTGTCATTCTTAATGCCTTCAAGCTTGCCGTCAACGTAGTAGACGGCTGCCGTAAGGGTACCGGCCATCACCGGAACCTGAGTGCCGACATGGAGACCGTAGCCCTTCAGGCCCTTGGCAGAAGATCTATGGGCATCGTTCTTGAATTCAGGCGTAATGTCGAAGCCGGCAGCTGCGCTAGCACCTTCGAAGTACTGAGCCAAGACAAAGGTCTTGGCAAAGCCGCAGTCATAATTGCCGCCGAGGTAAATAGTCTGGGCATCCTTGCGAACAACCGTACGAGCGTCAGCGCTACGGTTCGTATATTCGTAAGCGCCGACCACATTGAAAGCACCGAATTCACCCGTAGCAGCAGCGGCGAAGACCTGATTGTTCAGAGAAGACTTGTCACCTTCCTGACCATCCTGATTGAAGGAGTACTGGAACGTGCCCTGCACACCGGCAAACTTCGGGGTCTGGTAGGTAACCATGTTGTCGGCACGGCCGGAGGTCACAAAACCGAAGACTTCGTTGTCGCCGCCGTCAAAAGCGTCGCCGAACAGATAGACGATGTCATACGTACCGGCGCTGGAACCAACGGCACCCATGCGGCCCATGGAGAGCGTACCGAAGTCGGAGTAGACGGAAAGAGAAGCTTCACGGTCGAAGAGACGACCGGCCGTCTTGAACGTGCCATCATCCGCCTTGAAGCCGTTTTCGAGCTTGAAGCCAATCTTCAGGCCATTGCCGAGATCTTCCGTACCCTTGAGGCCGAAGCGGCTGGCGGCGTTGATGCCGCTGTTAAGAGCGAGCTTGTTCACTTCGAAATCGGTAGTCGGATCTCCATCAGCGACGTCCTTGTACGTGTACATCAGACCAGTGTCAACAACACCGTACATCGTAACCTGAGAAGCCATGGCAGCGCCGGCAAAAGCGCCGAGAACGGCGACAGCAGTGAGAGATTTCTTAAACATAATTTTTCCCTGTTTTAAAAACATTCCCGACATAAATGAGCTGGGTCAACATCAAAGGAACGATACGCTTAGAGTACAGTCATCTCAGCGAGCTTAAGTATTCCGCGATCCCCGTACTCCTTCGTGCATCCTATCAAAGAGGCCCTGAAATTCCTATAAATTCGCCATTTATTCCATAAACAGCGTTGCCATCTGACAACACTCAGGTATCAACCACTCGTATGGTTTTCTTTTCACATCTAAAGACCTAGTGTTAACCCCTACTCGTCGGCACCTATATTTCACCTGTTCCAGACTCGTCATTCCTTATCCATCCACAAGCCGCCCAACTGCTCCGGCTTCAGTCCTGTCTTCTCTGCAACATCCAGATTCCTCGGCGATTTCAACCCATCCAGAGCCGTGAGATTCCACATCAACCACGCCGTATCGGAAGGTATTTCACGAGTCTTCTTTCGTAGAATCTCAAGTCCAGGCAAATGATCGCCGTACATGAGAACAGACAATGGTTCCCCCTCTTCCTGAGCCTTGACGATTCTGGCTACCCCTTTGTCCAGATGCGCAAGATGAACTTCATAACGTTCAACTTCTGTCAGCAAAGCGGCTCCGTCAAACTTCGAAGGATCCCACGGGCCATGAGCTTCTATGGTTATGATGAACAAAAAGGTCGGCACCTCAGATTCACGCAGATAGTCGACAGCCCATTGGAGAAGAGCGGAATCACTCACATAGTGTCCGCACAGAGCATCCTTCGCCACCATCTGAGGCCAGCCTTCTTTTAAATCGGTCAAATCGATAAACTCGTCAAAGCCAAGATTTTTCATCACCTTGTCGCGATCGAAGAATCGAGCATCGTTGGGATGGCAGACAACCGTTCGGTAACCCTTCGCCTTCATCTTCCACGCCAGACTGTCCATGGGGATCATCGCCGCGAGACGGTAGGGATCGAACCCATAAGTTTCCAATTCTCTTGGCGCAAGCCCTGTCAAGACGGCAAATTCGGATCTCATCGTGTACGCACCGCGCCAGTCGAGACTCAGCCTGCCGCTTTTCCCCACGGACATCAGACGATCAATCATCGGGGTTTGACTCGGCCTGTCAAGCAAGCGATGAAGAGGCACAAAGGATTCCGCCTGAATCAACAAGCGATGTTCTGTCGGGTTGCCGGAATTCGATTCCGTGGATCCGTCACTGTGCTTCCGAAAACGAAGGCGAAGCCGATAGCGGCATTGCCCGTGATGAAGAACATGCAAAAGAGCCGCGCCCAGCGGAGTGTATCTTCCGGCATCAACCTGCGCATCAAAGCTCAAGGGATGCCGACCAAGAAAGCGAATAATTCCAACCGAAGGCCTCCTTAAAAGGAGTGCAATCAAGCCACAAATCAAAAGTATCGCGAGTACTCCGCTCATGCGCTCCCCGAGCGTCAACACGTCGATCGGCTTTTCGAGCGTTAAGCACCACCCCAATCCCGCACAGCCAACAATCAACAGCGGCCAAACCCATTTCGGGGCATATCCGAAATAAAGACGCGGATAACGAAGCGCATGTCCGGCAAGAAAGATGTCAGAAAAAACAAGCACCTCACTCAGAATGGCAACCTTCAGTCGATTTCCCGCCCAAAGAAGAAGAATCAGCACCAGTCCGATTGCGATCGTTGTCAGAAATCTGTCCGTCAACAGCAGAATCAAGGAGAAAATGCCCAGCACCAGTCCTGCGCAAAGAACATCCCCTACCCAAAGGCCCTTGCCAAAACTGTTCGAATAAGACGTTCTCGGCGTAGCTTCACGGTTTGCCGCAATCAAACAACCGCTTAACGCGATCAAGGCCAAGGCATAGGATATGAAACTTTGCATCTGTGCTTACTCAAGACGTCACCTGCGGCTTGTCTTGCTTTCGTGATCCGGTTGAACCGTAAAGAAAAAGCCCTTCAAGAAGAGCGGCTGCAGCCATTCCGGCAATAGATTCAGAAGTGATATGCCGATGGCCAGAATCTTCGGGAAGGCATATTCGGACTTGCCCGCCTCAATGGCGCGCTTCATTTTTCTAGCTCCCTCCTCCGCAGTCATCAGCCACGGCTTCGCACCCTGATAACGCCTGCTCATGTCGGATTCGATAAAGCCGGGAAACAGAACCGTTACGCCGATATTCTTACCTAACGTCAGTCTACGCAATGCCTCGGCATACACACGAAGCGTTGCCTTGGACGCAGAATAGCCGGGCGACCCGGGCATCCCGGTCAATGCGGCCAGCGATGCCACCAAAGCAATCTGCACACGCTCCCCGGCCACGCCCCTAGGACAAGACTTCATCAGTTCTCGCACAAATGCATTGCACGCAAGCACATTGCCGACCGCATTCACGGAAAGCTCACGCTCCAAGTCTGTCATGGCTTCCGGCAGATAGTACGCAACAGCACCATCACGACCGAGCGCAGGTTCCACTGAAGCAGAGACACCGGCTGCCAGAATCACGCGCGTGGCGTTCAAACTTACCGCCTTTTGGCACCAGCAAACGACGGCTTCAGTATCGCGCATGTCAAAGGCGTCAATCTCAACCGTCGCCCCCATCCCTTCCAACAACCGCTTCTGATCAGTCAATACATCCAAACGCCGGCCGGCCAGCAGCAGACGTGAGTCCTCACCCGCATAGACGCGGGCAAGTGCTTGTCCGATTCCACCGGTTGCTCCGGCAATGGCTACCGTCTTCACTGCACGTTCCTTGCGTCGTCGGCCAGCTGCTTGACCCACAATTCTCCGGCCTTCGGATGACGAGCCTTCAGTGCCGAAGCCGTCGGGATTTCTCCCTTAAGGACGAAGTTCTGATGTTCATAAAAACGACGGGCTCGTTCGTTGTCCGCCCAGCAATGAAGCGCAAGACTGCTACACCCCACGCCGCGCGCCATGTCTTCGGCAAGCTTGATCAACAGCTGTGCCAGCCCCTGACCGCGAAACGCTTCGTTCACCCAGAGAGTATTGATCCAATACGCATTATCAGCCTTGGCCTCTAGCAACGGACGCATTTCGTTGACCTTCGTCTCTCCCAAAAAGCCCAACATGATGTCGGAAACCTTCTGAAGCTTGGAGTCATAGGCAAAAAGCAGGCCGGCCAGTTCGCCGCCGACATTGACCAGAAGGATGTTTTTGAGATCGAGATTTCCGCTTCCTCTGGCAAGGATCATCTCAAGAATGGATTGAGGCTTCATCCCGGGAAAAACGCCTCCCAAAAGATGATCAATCACCCCTTCCGAAACTTCGGTGATGATCCCGGCAACCGTAGAAGCATCATCAGGCGTTGCAATGCGAAAATCGATGTCTGCTGCGACCATGAAAACCCCTTCTCTCAAGAATTCGAAAATTGCAGTTCGTGTCTTGTTTTGACTTAGATGCCGAACTTGCGATATTTGGAAAATTCATCACGCGAGCGCATGACAATCTGACGATGCTTCGGCTGGAGGTGTACATGAGAATCCTCAAATCTGCGCACCGAATCCGCAACAGCCAGACTGATGCCCTGAGCTGAGTAGAAATTACCGTGAACAAGAGCCTGCGCATTCAAGATGCGCTTGAAAGCGCGATAGAGTGGCTGATTGGGAGCCTTTGGCGCACACCAGAACACATCGAGCGGCGTCGTCGGAAGGCTTTGCGTCAATCCCTCAATGTTGTAGATGGATCTGCCCATGCAGTAGACGGGCTTGTCCTGATCAAGTGCCATAAGACCGACCGTGCTGTTGATCAGCACGACGCCGCGGCTCCCGGCAATCATGTCGGGCGTCGATCCGTCTTCCACATATGTCACACGATCGTAAATGCCAAGTTCTTCCGCAAACCCCTTGATGAACTCGCCGTAATTGATCAGCCCGTTGTCAAGCGGGTGATTCTTGATCAACAGCCTCGTCTTGGGATGAGCATGAAGGGCAAATGAAGTCAAGACATCGGCAATGGCCTCCTGCACGCGCACATAGGGCGAATAAAGCTGCACCTGGCTGTCTGAAACCAGCTGCAGCGGATAGAAGAAGTACGGATCGTCAGACTTCTGAAAGTCTGCCCAGCGCTCCATCGAGCGCTCCTGACGCGACTTTCTCTTCAAATAGCGTGGAAGAATGCCCAGCAGTTCGAAGAAGATGTTGGTCGGACGATGGGTGCGATAGTTGTGAAACTTCGGCCAGAAGCAAACGTTGCCCACATGATGAAGGATGGCCTTGACAACCTTGTCGTGAATGTCGTTTTCGACAACGATCGCCTTGGGATCGGGCAGACCAACCGCCATCTCGCGAATATCCTGCGGATTAACGGGCAACGACGACCTTCCGTTGACGCCGTTTTCCTCCAGAGTCGAAAAGCCTGCACGCAGGTAGCCTTCTTCAAAAACCCAAACACGAATGCCGCGAGCATGCGCAAGACGCACGGCCTCCCAGTGCAGAGGTCGCCAGTCACCATACAGGCAGATGTCTGTCACGCCCTCTTCCCGATAATAGCGGCCGATCCATTCCGGCCACTCATAAAGCGTCCCCGTGTAATTGAGCGCCTTTCGGTTCAATCCCCACAGCATCAGATCGCCGCCGCAGAAATTGACCTTATCCACACGAGCCCCTTCCTTCACCAGAGCTTTAGACAAATGCCTGAAAAAATGACTTTGAGGTCCCTGAAGAAGTAAAAAGTAGCGCCCCGACAAGGGAGCTTGTAAGGACTCTTGAGCAGAATTTGACATATCGGGAATAAACGCCGGCAACCTTGCCGAAAACAGACAACTGCAGGGATTCGCACTCAGTACCGAGTTGTTCGAATCTTTGCGAATTACTTGGCATCGTAACAAAGCGTGGGGTGTGTGTAGATTTTTGTGTCTAGCGCGGGTTTACGGTTGAGCTTGTTGGCTCGCTAACAGGGGTATTTAACCCCAGGTACTTCGGGGCTATCATGAAGCCATGTCGCTCGAGCTCACCAGCAACGAAATACTCACCACACCGACCGATACTTTGTTTGTCTTTTTGCATCTTTGTTGAAACAGAAGTCTGATAACAAAAAGGGAATGGTAGTCCGCCATTCCCATTTAGGTCGTTTCTCGACAAATCAAGTATCAATTGACAAACGATGCAATACCTTATCTTGGCTTAATCGCGGGCTTCTTCGCAGGCGGCGACGTCGCCCGCGTTATTCACGGCTTCCATAAAGGCAGTGATCTTGGCGGGGTCCTTCACGCCCACAGCAGATTCAACACCGCTGGCCACATCCACGGCCCAGGGCGAAAGCGTGCGGATCGCCTCGCAGACGTTCTCTGCGGTTAAGCCGCCCGCGACAATGAGGGGCTTGGTGATACGGCTTCGCACGGATGCGACCGCCTGCCAGTCAAAGGACATACCCGTGCCGCCGCGGGTGACGCCTGCGGCGTCCGCCAAGAGAGCCGCTGCCATCGGGTAGTCGTTTTGCGCCTCGGTGAGGCGCTCAGGCTTATCGATACTCACAGCCTTGATGTAACGGACATGAAACTGATCGCAGAAGGCGCGGGATTCGTTGCCGTGAAACTGCAGCGTCGCATCCGGCACAAACGAGAGGTACTCACGCACCTCCTCGGCCTTGGGGTTCACAAAGAGAAGAACCTTAGTGACCGACGGGGGCACGAGGCTTGCAAGGCTCATCAGCCTTGAGGGCGACACAAAGCGGGGACTGCCCGCATAACAGATAAAGCCCACGGCATCGGCGCCGGCATCCACCGCCGCCACCACATCGTCTTCCCGGGTAATGCCGCAGATCTTGACGCGCACACGCTGGGTATCATCAGCCGCAGATTTGGAAAAAAGCATACAGACCTCTACACGCCGCACAGTTTTCACCCGGGCTGATTGTGTCGACCCAGAAAAAAACTGCGGGGAAACCCCCACGTTTTGGTAATCATGTGAGGGGTCGGCTTCGAACTTTTTGGATTACGGGCGAATGCTACGAGAGTCCGAAGCAAAGGTAAATACCGTGAACAACCTAGACAAATTGCGGCCAAAGGCCGTAACGGCGCGGTTTTCGCAGCCCTGTCAGGAAAATTTCTGTCTCAGAGACCGTAGGTGTTGCGGGAACGTTTGGATACCAAAAGATAAAGCGTTGCCAAAACCGTGCAGCCTGTGACGATTTCAGCGCTCATGAGCTCCGTTGCCCTCTGCGAAAATACCGCGAGCCACTCGTTTAAAGGGCCGGCGCACCACATGAGAATCACCCCGAACCAAAACGCGCGCCTGGTGCGCCCCGTGACAAAGCGGTGAATGGCGGCCATAAAAAGGATGCTGCCGGCAATGCCCGGAGTGCCGTGGCGCACGACGTCGGCGGCCGTGGCGCCCGCGGGGCTCTGGCCG
>OHBX01001063.1_pt1 | contig 11826 bp, 10 predicted proteins | sample 1577441 | NCBI WGS metagenome assembly OHBX01 (sample SAMEA3879561, study PRJEB24766) | human gut metagenome | biome: human-associated habitat; feature: feces | place: USA | collected 1985/1987 | reverse complement strand
TTTTTAATGGCAAAGCAGATTATGCTTACAGAAGAAGGCCTTAAAAAATTAGAGGCTGAACTTGAAGTCCTTAAAGGCGAAAAAAGAACTGAAATCGCAGAAAAAATCAAGGTTGCTCGTTCATATGGTGACCTTTCTGAAAACTCAGAATATGATGATGCAAAAAATGAACAGGCTATTCTTGAAGCTAGAATTGCAGATATTGAAGCAAGCCTTAAAAATGCAGTTATTATTGATGAAAGCGAAATCAGCAATGATAAAGTACATCTAGGTAGTACAGTAAAAATTAAAAATCTTGCTAACGATATGGAAATGACTATTCGTATTGTTGGTTCAAACGAAAGTGACCCTAAGAAGCTACAGATTTCTGATGAAAGTCCTGTTGGTATGGGACTTCTAGGCAAGTCAATTGATGATGTTGCAGAAATCGAAACTCCAGGTGGCGTTGTAGCTTACAAGGTAATGGAAATTTCAAGATAACTTAGATTAAATTGATAATTAAGGGCAGTTCTTGATACTGCCTTTTATTATGGAAAGGAAATAAAAAATGGGTGAACAGAATAACCAGAACAAGAACAACGGTGGTGACCTATTAAAGGTTCGCCGTGACAAGTTAGCAGAACTACAGGCTGCCGGTAACGACCCTTATATGGTCAATACTTCAGCCAGAGATACACTAAACAAAGATATTTCAGATAACTTTGAAAAATACGAAAACCAGACAGTAACAATTGCCGGTAGAATTATGTCTAAGCGTGGCAAAGGTAAGGTTATGTTTATGGATGTATATGACCGTACAGGCAAAATGCAGGTTTTCGCAAAGTTTGATGACCTTGGCGAAGAAACATACAAAGGTCTTAAAAAGTGGGATATTGGCGATATTATGGAATGTACAGGCTTTGTTTTCAAAACAAAGATGGGCGAAGTTTCTGTTCACGCAACAGGTGTTAAGCTTCTTTCAAAGTCACTTCTTCCACTACCTGAAAAGTATCATGGCTTAAAGGATGTTGACCTAAGATACCGTCAGCGTGAAGTTGACCTAATTATGAATCCTGAAGTTAAGGAAACATTTATCAAGAGAGGTAAAATTGTTTCTACTATCCGTAACATTATGGATAGCAAGGGCTTTGTTGAAATTGAAACTCCAACACTAAACACAATTCCGGGTGGTGCATCAGCAAGACCATTCGTAACTCACCATAACACACTTGACATTGATATGTATATGAGAATTGCAACAGAAATTCCTCTAAAAAGACTTATTATCGGTGGTATGGAAAGAGTTTATGAAATCGGTAGAATTTTCCGTAACGAAGGTATGGACCCAAGACATAACCCTGAATTTACTACTATCGAACTATATCAGGCATATACAGACTATCACGGTATGATGGATCTTACTGAGAAGCTTTACCGTCACGTTGCAAAGGAAGTGACAGGTTCTGAGATCCTTAAGTATGGTGATCATGAGATGGATCTTTCCAAGCCGTTCGAGAGATTGACGATGGTAGATGCTGTCAAGAAATACGCTGGGGTTGATTTTAACGAGATCCCTGATACAGAGGCTGCTAAGGCGCTGGCAAAGGAAAAAGGCATTGAGTTTGAGGAACGTCACCAGAAGGGTGATATCCTGAACCTCTTCTTTGAGGAGTATGTAGAGGATCATCTGATCCAGCCTACTTTTATTATGGATCATCCGATCGAGATCTCTCCACTGACCAAGAAGAAACCGGACAATCCGGATTATGTAGAGCGTTTCGAGTTCTTTATGAATGGATGGGAGATGGCAAATGCTTACTCCGAGTTGAATGATCCAATCGATCAGAGAGCTCGTTTCGAGGCACAGGAGAAGGCTCTGGCTGCCGGAGATGATGAGGCAGAGCATACGGACGAGGATTTCCTGAATGCACTTAGCATTGGTATGCCTCCGACAGGCGGTATTGGATTTGGTATTGACCGTATGGTGATGATGATGACAAACTCACCGGCAATCAGGGATGTACTGCTCTTCCCGACAATGAAGAGCCTCGATTCTGATAAGAAAACCTCTAAGTCCTCCAAAACAGTTTCCGCAGAGACAGACAAGCCGGCAGAGAAGATTGACTTCTCCAATGTAAAGATTGAGCCATTATTCGAGGATGAGGTAGATTTCGATACCTTCAGCAAGTCTGATTTCAGAGCAGTTAAGGTTAAGGAATGTGTTGCCGTACCAAAGTCAAAGAAGTTATTACAGTTTACGCTGGATGACGGAACAGGCACAGACCGTACAATTCTCAGTGGTATCCACGCTTACTATGAGCCGGAGGAGCTTGTTGGCAAGACATTGATCGCAATCACCAACCTGCCACCGAGAAAGATGATGGGAATTGATTCCGAGGGTATGCTGATTTCAGCAGTACACGAGGAAGACGGTCACGAAGGACTAAACCTTCTGATGGTAGATGACCACATTCCGGCAGGTGCAAAGCTCTATTAAGAAGTACCGTTTTATCTTACAAAACGGGATGTACTTCATTTGTGAAAAAGCTCTGAAAATACACAAATACACCAAATTTACACCAAATGGTGCTTGAAACGGTGCAGAGCCTAAAAAATCGCATAATTACAGGCGATACAACAGAATTTATAAGGGCGGTGTCTGAAATTATCGGACATCGTCCTTTTCTGTATTCGAGTTAAACAATACACATATTTCAGCTCAAAATCGAGACAAAAGCCTTGAATGTTAATATGCGTTGCTTGAAGCAACGGGCAGTCCAACATACAATTAGTCTGTCAGCGCCAGAAAGGTTAGACAGAGCATTTTTTGTAAATCGGCAGGGCAACCCCCTTACTCGTGCCGGAGCAACATATATCTTGTGTAAATATGTTCAAATGGCTGGATTACATATCAGAAAGATATTGCGCCGGTTTGAAAACTAAAAGTATCAAAATACAGACTTAATAATTGCAATTTCATTCTCAAAGTACTATAATACAAACTATATTTGGGTGGAGGTGCGGAAATGAAAGTACGGTACAACAAACTTTGGAAACTACTGATTGACAAGGGAATGAAAAAGAGTCAATTACGAGAAGCGGTCGGGGCAAGCAAAAGTACATTTGCGAAACTCGGAAAAAATGAAAATGTTACCCTTCCCGTGCTGTTGAATATATGCGAATATTTAGAGTGTGATTTTGGCGACATAATGGAAGCCGTACCCGAAAATGAGGTGTAGGATCAATGAACAAGAAGATTTTAATTGTGGATGACGAAAAAGAAATCGTTGATCTGCTTGAAGTGTATTTGAGTAACGATGGTTATTCAGTATATAAATGTTATAATGGGTTAGAGGCGATGAAATGTATCAAACAGTCGCAGATTGATTTAGCGATACTTGATATTATGCTGCCGGATATTGATGGTTTTCGACTTTGCCAAAAAATTCGGGAAAAGTTTTACTTCCCTATTATTATGCTTACCGCCAAAATTGAGGATAGCGACAAGATTATGGGGCTTACGATTGGTGCGGATGATTATATAACGAAACCGTTTAATCCTTTAGAGGTTGTGGCAAGAGTAAAGACGCAATTAAGGCGTTATCAGAGCTATAACAGTCCTAATTTGAGCCAATCCGAAGAAAAAGACGAGTATGACATCAGAGGTCTACTGATAAACAGAGTCAGCCACAAGTGCTACTTGTATGGCAAAGAAATAGCCTTGACTCCGTTGGAGTTTTCTATTCTGTGGTATCTGTGCGAACATCAGGGTAAAGTTGTCGCCTCGGAGGAATTATTTGAAGCCGTGTGGAAAGAAAAGTATCTTCGCAACAGTAACAATACGGTAATGGCGCACATTGGGCGGCTTCGGGAAAAATTGAATGAACCTTCAAAAAATCCGAAGTTCATTAAAACTGTTTGGGGGGTAGGGTATGAAATTGAATAAAAAAGAAAAAAACTATCTGCTCTCTACCTTGTTCAAAGGGTATGTAATTCAATGTGCGATTTGCTCTGTGCTTATTTTAGGCGGTACTTTTCTTTTAGGAATTATGGCAGAGGAAATTCTCCGCAAGTATGTTTTGTATTATTACTTGTATTACAGAACAGTATATCTTTATATAGTGGCTGTAATCGTGTGGGGTGGCTGTATTATATACTTGACATACCTACTTTTGAAAAAAGTAGTCGCCTATGTGTACGAGGTACAGGCTGCGACAGGAAAAATGTTCGATCAGAATGTCAGTTACATTGAAATGTCCCCGGAGTTGAGTGAAATCGCCGCTAACATCAATCAGTTAAAACAAGAGGCTGAAAGTAATGCAAGGCTTGCAAAAGAAAATGAGCAGCGAAAAAATGACCTGATTATGTATCTTGCACACGATTTGAAAACACCGCTTTCTTCTGTAATCGGGTATCTTACTTTACTGCGTGATGAGTCGCAAATCTCAAAGGAACTTCGAGAAAAGTACCTTTCAATCACTCTTAGTAAGGCAGAACGGTTAGAGGATCTGATTAACGAGTTTTTCGAGATAACACGATTCAATATATACGATATTACATTACAATACACGAAAATCAATTTAACTCGCCTGCTGGAGCAACTTGTATATGAATTTAAGCCTATGCTCAAATCAAAGAATTTGCAATGTAATCTTTGTGTTGATGATGATATAATGCTTCGATGTGACGCAGACAAAATTCAGCGTGTTTTTGATAACCTTTTGAGAAATGCGGTTATCTACAGTTTTGAAAATACGGATATCACGATCAGCGCACAATGTCAGGAAGATACGGTCAGCATTATTTTTTGTAACCACGGCGATACTCTGCCGGAAGAAAAGTTAAACAGGATTTTCGAGCAGTTTTATCGGCTTGACGCAGCGAGAAGTACAAGCAGTGGAGGAGCTGGATTAGGTTTGGCGATTGTAAAGCAGATTGTTGAACTACACAATGGTACAATCGTTGCAGAGAGCCAAGAGGATCAAAACAAGTTTTCAATTACTTTGCCGTTGGCGTAGGAAAATTGTAAGAATTTGCATAGAAAAAAAGAGGAATATCTTACGAGCAATCAAGAAAATACGGGCTTCTGTTTTGGTACAATAAAAGTATCAAGATAGAGGCTCGTATTTTTTGTGATACAGCATAAGGAGGAATGATGAAGTTGCTAAGAAAACAAATGCTGCTATGTTCTATTTTGTTTCTTGTATTTACGCTATCTGCCTGCTCTGCAATTGGGCAGACAGACGAAAACAATCTTACAGATAGCGCAACATCCGCAGAAAAAACGGTATCAGTTGTACGAGGGACAATTACTCCAACCGTTTCAACGCAAACGACTATTGTTCCGGCAGTACCGTTTATTATTTCCTCACCCGAAAATGGCATATTTAATACAGCGGTAGAATTAGAAGAAAAAATCACTGCCGGGCAAATTATTGGAACTGTGAACGGCAAAGAATTGAAATCTCCGGTGGATGGTACAGTTACCTCTATTGCCCCATCCAATGAAAGCGTACCGAGTAATTATCCCGTAGCGATAGTGCATTATACAGGATTTGCCCTCAATGTAGAGGCAGATAATTTTTTGAGTACCTTACCGGAGTATGCAGAGTTGAAAGCAAAATTTCAAGTATATGATGGTGTAGGACCAACCGATATGATTGCCGTGGTGTCGCCTGCCGCAGATGAAAATGCGTTTACGGGAATCGTGCCGCAAGAGGGCATTCTGCAATGCTTGATCAGTCAAACAGTCGATGTGAAATCGGGGCAAAGTGCAACGGTAGTCATAACGGCGACAACGAGAAATGATGTCCTTATATTGCCGCTGTCGGTAATAGCGGGTAGACAAGGTACGGGATTGGTTACTGTAATTACTCCGAATGGAGAAAGAGTGGAAACAAAAGTGACATTGGGTGTGACAGACGGAGCCAATATAGAAATACTGTCCGGCTTAGAGGAGGGCGATGTGGTTTCTGCTACTCCGCCAAACCTTGATCCGAGGGGGAATTGATAAAATGAAAGGAATTTCCGAAAAGACTTTAATCAAAATAAAGGATTTGAAAGCAAGCGTCAAATTGAATAATGGCGATATGCTGACAACAGTAACCAACGCTAATATGGAATTGCAACGAGGGCGCAGTTATGCCATTGTCGGAAAGTCCGGCTCAGGCAAAACAAGCCTTATATCTATTATTGGCTTGTTAAATCGGGAATATGAGGGCGAGTACCTTTATGATGGTATATCTATTTCTGCTTTGAAAGACCGTGATCTGTCTATACTGCGAGCCAATAATATCGGATTTGTATTTCAGAATTACTCTCTGATTAAGCACTTGCGGGTATGGGAAAATATCGAATTACCCCTACTCTATGCCAAAAAGTCGTTTACCGCCAAACAGCGTCACGAGATAATTACAGGCTTGCTAAAAAGTGTCGGCTTAGAAAGCAAGGAAAATGATTACCCAATCAATTTGTCCGGCGGTGAACAACAAAGAGTTGCAATCGCAAGGGCGCTTGCAGTATCTCCGGAAGCCATTTTATGTGATGAGCCTACGGGAGCGTTGGATAAAAAGACGGGAACGCAGATTATGGAACTGTTGCACAGCGTCGTAAAAGAAAATGGAATTATGCTGCTGTTGGTTACGCACGATCCTGATATTGCAGATACCTGTGATACGATTTTTGAAATGGATGGAGGGAGGATAACTTGTGCTAAAAATGATACTTAAAGACCTTCGTCTGTCTCCACTTAGAAGTATTCTGACAAGTGTTTCAATGCTTGTAGGCATTATCGCAATGATTGGATCGGTATTAGTTGGTACGCTTGGACGGGAGTATTTGATTTCCGTAAACGCACAGGTATATGGCTGGTCACCTACTTACTCATTCGTGATAACGGAATCCGATTTTCACGATAGAAATAAAATGGAACAATTATTCCAGAGATTTGAAGCCATTGATGATGTAGCCGCTGTTACTTTTTCTATGGGAGAGGATATTCGATTTGCACCAATGAAAGATTTAACGCCAATACCGCCGAATGATGTTTACCAAAACCTGATGGCTTTTGATGTAGTTTGCACCACGGAGGCATATAGTCAAGTCTATAATCTTCCAATGACATCCGGTAGATGGTTAGAGCCTTTGAGTGAGGGCGGATCGCTTGAAGTGGTCATAAACAAAGAAGCTAAAAACTATTTTAATGATTCGCCCTATGCTGCAGGAAATGTAAAAAGCACACTTTCGTTAACCCCATTCAATATTGTCGGAGTAGTAAACGATGGCAGGGATTTTCCGACTATCTATGCGGATTCTGCGGCGATCCTCAATTTCGCACCAGCAATGTGGCAAGTACAAAATGCAAATGTGTATTGGCATCCCACAACAGGACTGACAATCGAACAGATACATTCTGCCCTTGGCGACATTTTGACTGATACCATTGGCGGTTACTGGGAAAGTGCTGGGCGGAGTGATATTGGAGATACCTATGATTCGGTATTGTCCATACTGCAATTAGGGCTTTTGGTTACTTCGCTTTTGTTGCTGTTTGTTTCCGTATTAGGGCAGATCAATATCGGACTATCTTCATTGGAACAGCGCACACATGAGTTGCTGATCCGCAGAGCGATAGGTGCTTCACGAACAAATATTGTGGCATTGGTTTTAGGCTCACAGTTGATTTTATCAATATTCGTTTGCTTTGCAGCTATTTTGATTTCGCTGATTTTGGTGCATTGTATTGGAGCGTTGCTCCCTGTGGATTCCCCGGTGGGAACACCGAGTTATCCAATCAGCGTTGCTGTTGTTGCAGTTGCTGTGTCTGTGCTTACAGCATTATTGGGCGGATTATTACCAGCATTGAAAGCAGCAAAATTAGAGCCTGCATTGGCTCTTAGATAATAAAACTCAATTCAAGGAGGAAACAAAATGAAACGAACAATCTCAAAATCCGAAAGACCGTACAGACTGTTATTGTGTGTTATGATTTCTTTGCTGGTGATTATGCTGGCAGGCTGCTCCACTTCTTCGGACTCCGACACAAACACAAGAGGTTTCACGGACTTTGCTACCATTGAAGAAGAATACCTAACGACCATTGAGAGTTTGAATTGGCCGGAGGGCTTTACGCCGCCTGATGCTTTGGAAGGCGAAGATACGGGAGCGTCTTTTCAGATAGGATATGGCGATACAAAAGCATCTAACCTTTGGGAATATTCTTGGATGCAGGAATGGCTTGATACTTACAATACGGATTCGGAAAGGGCGGCAAAAGCCTTAGCTGAACTCGAAAAAGCCTTTGATATGCCTTATATGGGAACAGATCGCTGTGATGACGCCACACGCAAATATCTTCGTGATAATATTGATAAAGCTAAGTTGGGAGATCCGTCTGGATTTACAGAGTGTATTCAGGCAAATTATGCCGATTAAAAATGGCACATAGGAGTTTTGGTGTTGGGAGATGAGCACATATATGCAGAGAAAACGCCGTAAGAAAAAACGATTTGGAGTATTTTTGTTTTTGCTTGTAGTTTGTATCGGCATAGGTATAATGTTTGTGCCGTGGGCAATGCAGCCGGAAAATTTCAGAGAGGTAAAGAATAAAATAAATGGTTTTCTCTACAAAGAAGATTTTCCTGACTCTTATAATGCAAAATCGCTGATTTTGGTGGATTGTTCTGATGATGAAATATTTGTTTCAAAAAACGAGAACGAGCCACAAATTCCTGCAAGTTTAGCCAAGCTGTTTGTTATTGAGTATGCGTCAACTTTAGCAGACCTTGATAGTATCGTTGTTGCAGACTATGGTGCTATTTCACTCACGAAACCTGGCTCGTCTGTTGCTCAAATCAAGGAAAAAGAATACTTTTTACACAATCTATTTGCGGCAATGTTAGTACCGTCAGGGAATGACGCAGCTTATGTGGTTGCTGATTATTGTGGAGGATTACTTTCGCCGCAAGCAGAAAGCTGTCAAGAGCGTGTGAGGATTTTCATGGAGAACTTAAACCTGCATTTGCAACAGCAGGGGTACTTAGACACAGTTTTATATGATCCGAGTGGTTTTGATATGGAGGCACTTACCACCACTTTAGATTTGAAAGAAGTAGTATATCGGTTGTTGGAATACTCGTGGTTTAGAGAAATTGTATCTCAAAACACTTATACGGCAACACTGCCTGATGGCAGTACACAAATATGGCAGAATACAAACGCCTTCCTTGATCCGACATCCGAATATTACAACGAAAATGTATGCGGAATTAAGACTGGCTCTCTGTCTGACGACTATAACTTGATTGTGCTTTATCAGCAGCACGGAAAAGAGTTTTTGATATGCAGTTTAGGCTCTCAGTCCGATTCCTCTCGTTATGACGATGTGAATTTTATTCTGAAAACGATTGATGAATCGTATTATCTCACGCAATAAATCTTATGTTGTCCAAGACAAAAAAACTAACCAAGGGGGTGATAATATCGGACGAATCGTAATAATGGAGTTCAAAGCACAAGACTCAACAGCCTTTGACGATATGCTGGCTTTTGTAAAACAGCACCCTGATTTTGAAAAATTAGAGATTTCATATGAGCCGACATTATCCCTTTCCGGCTTAGAAATCAATTTGAGCCGGCGCAGAGTTATCAATAACGGTCAGGAAATTGAACTGACCGTCAAAGAGTATGATATACTCTGCTTACTCGCAGCCAATAAAGGTCGTGTTCTTACATACGAGCAGATTTATGATAAGGTGTGGGGCGAAATATCAGCAGGCAATGAAAAGGATACCGTAGGCTTTTACATTCGGAATCTTCGTAAAAAACTTTGTGATACAAACTCTCACTTTTCCATAGATAGTGTTCGTGAGATCGGCTACCGCTTTAACAGTCAGTAAGCAGTCCCTCGTAGTTCATAATGAATTGCGAGGGATTATTCATTTTCTAAGACGGTATGTCGGAATTTGATAAATCCCTGCAAATGTTGATTTTATACGACGGTTAAGAGAAATATCGTGTCTAAACTTGCGACTGGACTTTGCATTTTCTACGAGTTATCTTCGTAATATCTCGACATTATACATTATACTACCCCTATCTACAAAATGAGAGGGCACTGAAAAACATACCATTTTTATTTTGACTTTAATAAAAAAGAAAAAATTCATCAGAGTTTTTATGATTCTGGTGGATTTTTTGTTAGGCGAAATATAAATTGCTTGTCTTTTTCGGATAAAGTTCTTATTTTTCATTCATTAATTTAATTATTCTCTTAAGATTTACTGCAAAGATTGTCATTGCTCCTTGCATTTCCATACAAATAAGACCTGATGATGACGCTACGTCATAACCATGCCGATGTTTTAGTTCGCTGTTCTTAGCTTCTATTTTATAGCGTTCCCGCATTTTTTCTTTGAAATGCTCAGTTTCCTGAAATTTAAACTGTTCACTGTGGGAATCGCAAATGATTGTTTCTGTGTATGTTTTCTTTTTGGCTCCTTCTTTGTAACAGCCATCACGATACGGACAACATTTACATTTTTCAATATCAAAAAAATAGACCATACGTGGGTTTTTGTTTTTTTTATCTTTTTTCCTTTTATCGAAATATTTATGAATGGCTAAATGTCCTGCTTTACACTGATACATTCCGGCATCTTTATTAAATTCAAACTCATCTTCCTTTCTTCGGTTACCTTGTGTAATAACTGGATTTAATTTTGCTATCAGTTCATAACCACCTTCTTTTGCTGCCTCGATATTTTTCTTTTCAGAATCAGCCATATCTCCAATGACTGATTCAATCTGTATCCCTGCAGCTTTACTTTTTTGTATAAGTTTTGGCAGTTCTTTGCCATCTGTTTTTTCGCCGCTGGTGATTGTGGCAGCTGTGATGATCCGTTCTTCTGTCATTGCTATGTGTGTTTTATATCCAAAGAATGAAGTGTCGGCTGTCTTATGACCAGTTTTTGCATCTTCATCCTTTGAAATTTCTAAATATTCCATGTCATCAGTGACAGATTCTTCTAGTAGATTTAATTTTTCCTGCACTTTTGGATAACTGCAAATTTCTTCATTTCCTTTTACAACATCAATAAGCTGTTTACAGTATTTTAGTTCTTTTTCTAAAGAATCCTCTGTGTTTTTATCAGGAAATTTTTCTTTCATTGTTTCATCAATCTCATAGATGCTACGGCGCAGATTTTTTGATTGTTCCTGGAGTACTTGACGTGGTGTCTTTTGATTGTATCTTGATTTTGTATGCGTAGCATCCACAATAATGGATTTTGACTTAATAATTCCTTTTTCTAATGCTAACTGAACTGTTTTGGCAATCAGCATATCCAAAAGATTCATATCCTTTAAACGCAGCTTCCGAAATTTTGTCAATGAACTTGGATTTATAACTTCATCTTCTGGCGTTAATTCCAGAAAATATTTAAAAGACATATCGTATTTAGAACGTTCAACCACATCAATATCTGATAAATCATAAATTGATTTTAAAAGCAGATATTTAAACATTCGGATAGGTGGAACTGCATTTCGTCCGTTATCTAGACAATAATTAGCAAGCAATTCATCATAAATAAAGCTAAAATCAACCAATTCTTTTATCTGTCGGAGAAGATTATCTTTCGGGATTACTAATTCATATATTTCCATGTATGGACTTAGCACCAATTTCTGCTGTTGTTCGATCATAAAAACACCGCCTATATTTGATAGATACATTGTACCAAATATAGACGGTATTATCTACTTTTTCAGTGCCCTCGATTGAGGGGCAGGGGAGTTGAATAGGCGAAGCCTATTTTTTGTGAAAAATTTCTTTTTTATAACAAAATT
>OHBX01001060.1_pt1 | contig 11846 bp, 8 predicted proteins | sample 1577441 | NCBI WGS metagenome assembly OHBX01 (sample SAMEA3879561, study PRJEB24766) | human gut metagenome | biome: human-associated habitat; feature: feces | place: USA | collected 1985/1987 | reverse complement strand
CTCTGTATCTTAAATGCCTCCGATAGACGTTCAAGCATCTTATTATACGAAACACTAAGTCTGTTCAGTTCTTTAACCTGGTTTTCTTCTATCTGAGAATCGGACAGATTCTGTAATTGCACCTCTTCAATTTTATCAGAAAACTCACCAATTGGTTTAAGTGCCCGTCCACTTATAAAATATGTAACACCGCCTCCAAAAAGCGCCAGTAAAACTGAAATTATTAAACTATTTCTTTTATAATCTGCCTTATTATTGTACACCTGGACAGAAAAATCCTTTGCAAATTCATCCCATTTATCCTCTGGGATACTTATATATATCTGTTCTGAATCATCACCCTTATTATCCCCCTGGGCTTCAACAGCCTCCTGCAATGAATCAATGTAATACACACCATTTCTATATACAAACATTGTCAGACAACCACATATAAGTGCAATATATATTGTAATTATGCATGCTCTATAAGTTCCTCCTGGCTTACCGGTCTTCCTATATTAAAAAGCATGTATTCCAGAATACCATTTTCTTTTCTTGTAAGTGATACCTTATTTCCTTTAGCATATACCTCACGCTTTATTGTATCGAACCTTATATCGCCACATTCAAGGCATATATCCTTCTGCACAAACTTCCTTCTTGTCAGACTTCTGATACGCGCCTCAAGCTCCTGCAAATGAAATGGTTTTTCCATATAATCATTTGCACCCGCATCCAGCCCTTCAACCTTATCCGCGATCTGTCCCCTTGCAGATAATATGATAACCTTTGTCTCTTCATTTTTCTGTCTGAGTTCCTTTAAAATCTCCATTCCATCCACACCTGGCAGATTCAGATCCAGAACGATCAGATCATATTCCTCTGACAGAATGCATTCAAGAGCCTCTTCTCCGTCATAACAGGTATCCACCTCATACCCGACATCATACAGACTTTTCGCAATCATATCACATATCTGTTTCTCATCTTCAACTATCAATAATCTCAAAACTGTCACCTGTTTCTTAACAAAAATCCTTCTTAACAAAAATTTTACAACAGCTATTGTATAATACCAAAGTCAGCTGGTCAACAAACACAATCATGAAAGGAGCTACAATATCTTGAAGTACGGGAAAATATCTCAGATCATTTTACTCATCACGGGTATAGCAATGATCAGCTATGGTGCAGTCAGAGGTGAAGCGGCTGCCGTGCTCAGCAAAGCAATAAAATTATGTCTGGAGTGTGTAGGAATTGGATAAGAATAAATCACTGTCAAAAAAAACAGCCAGAATACGCGGATGGATACAGGCAGCAGCCACGCTGCTTACCAATATTCACATCCCCAATTTATTTAAAGGCAAGATCTATCAGGGCAAAGCAAAAACAGTATGCGTACCGGGACTAAACTGTTATTCCTGTCCTGCTGCAACAGGAGCGTGTCCCATAGGTGCATTTCAGGCGGTCGTCGGATCGTCCAAATTTAAATTTTCTTACTACATAACCGGTTTTTTCATTTTAATCGGTGTGATCCTCGGAAGATTTATATGTGGATTTTTGTGTCCATTTGGATGGTTTCAGGATCTGCTTCACAAAATTCCCGGAAAAAAGTTTTCCACAGCCAGGCTGAAACCACTAAGATACCTGAAATATATAATCCTTATTGTTTTCGTTATACTCCTGCCGATGCTTGTAACGAACTCCATAGGAATGGGAGACCCGTTCTTCTGTAAGTATATTTGTCCACAAGGTGTTCTGGAGGGAGCTATACCACTTTCACTTGGAAATGCAGCTATACGCTCTGCACTTGGAAAGCTGTTTTCTTTTAAATGCCTTATTTTAATTACAGTTGTCGTTCTGAGTATTCTGTTCTACAGACCTTTCTGTAAATGGATTTGTCCTCTCGGCGCAATCTACTCATTATTCAACAAGGTCAGCCTTATGAGTATCAAGGTTGAAAGCAGCAAATGTGTCGGATGCGGTAAGTGTTCAAAGGCATGCAAAATGGATGTAGATGTATGCAAAACACCAAATCATCCGGAATGCATACGATGCGGAGCATGTATGAAGGCATGTCCAAAAGATGCGATCCACTATCAGTTTATGGGAAAGCCATGTTCCCAAAAAGGACATAAGCAATCTTCCAAAACCAACATGTAACAATCAACCACACTAATATTATTTAAAGGAGCAATTATTTATGAAGACAAAAAAAACATTAATATCTATTATCACTCTCTGTGCAGCATTATCTCTCACGGCATGTAACGGATCAGGATCTGCCACAACTGAGAGTTCACCAAAAACCCAGGCAGAAGTCACCACTGAAGCTGCGGACGATTCCAACACGAAGCTGGATGATTTATATCAACAGGAGAACCAGATCTTTGCAGATCACCAGGATGTATGGAACAAGGTATTTGGCATGATGAATAAAAGCAGCGCTGATCCAAGCGGAGATTATGCCGATTATCTGGCCAGCGCCGTTGAATCAAACAAGGAATCCTTTACAGATGATGAACTTAAAACACTTAACGATGATATTGAAACCATCAGACAGATTGAAAAGCAGATATCCGAAATCGAAAATAATAATACAGGATCAGATAGCACCGACCAGAACGACAGTTCCGAAGAAATCACACCTTTCAATAGTTTCTCCGGCAAGGATTTGGATGGTAATTCTGTTGACGAAAGCCTGTTTTCCAATAATGCAGTAACTGTCGTTAATTTCTGGTTTACCGGCTGCAAGCCTTGTGTCGCAGAATTATCCAAGCTTAATGAATTGAACGATGCCATCAAATCGATGGGAGGCGAGGTAGTAGGTATCAACACAGAGACATTTGACGGAAACGAAGATGCTATCAAGGAAGCCGCAGCCATTCTTGACAGCCAGGGTGCAAAATACCGCAATATCTCCGTTGACTCTGATTCTAGCATAGGCAAATATGCCTCCGACATCATGGCATTTCCTACAACCATACTAGTCGATAGAAATGGTAATATTGTCGGAGATCCTATGCTTGGAGGTATCGACGATCAGGCTAACTACGACTCTCTCATGAAACAGATCCAGTCAGTGATCGACGCTGATAACAAGGATAAATAATTATAGTTGACTTTAAATTGAATATACTAATGAAATGACAAGAAGCCATTCTGCTTTTTAAAAAAAGGTCATCTGGTTTTCAAGAAACCAGATGACCTTTTCCCGTGCAATAAAATTCTATTTATTCTCCCATGCTCAATTCCTGTAAAATCGGATTCTCCTGCGCATCATACTCGTATTTTACTCCATCCGAAAAGACAATATTAAATTTTTTGTTTTCATCGGACGTAAAATACCCCAGCAACACAAGTGCATCCTCTGAACCCGCAAAACGAATCGTTAAATCATTCCAGTTCGTCCGTTCAACAAGAATGTCTTCGCATTTCAAGCCCTCGCAAAAGATAATCTCATTGATTCCACTGTTATCGCTGATACTGTCCGTCCCATACCCAATGCCAAAATAGTATGTGTCATTACCTGCTCCGCCTTCCAAATAATCATTTCCGGCTTCTCCAAGCAAGCAGTCATTTCCATTTCCGCCTAAAATCCTATCATCACCAGTACCACCATAAAGTACATCTGTACCATCCGAACCATTTAACGTATCCGCGCCGTCCAAACCATAGTATGTCATACGTCCGCCATCAAATCCCAACATATAATCACTTCCGGCAGTTCCATACAATGTCCTGCATGGACTTCCAAAATCTGTAATTCCAAATACGGAGCCGTCACAAATCACCTTATACTGGCGGTTGGCATCCGAAACAAAGAAGTTTTCTATGATGAGCTTATCAGCTCCTGAATCACTCAAACCGGCTTCACCACTTCCATCCAGAATCATCGTCAAATTATTCCAGTTTGTTCTATAAGCTTTTATATCTGAAATTCCGTAGCCTGTTATTTCTATGATATTTTCACCCTGTGCATCCGAAATCGTGTCCGTGCCATATCCTTTCTGATAGATATATACATCCGCTCCGACACCGCCGTATAGCATATCCGTTCCCTTTCCGCCATCTAGATAATCATCGCCGCCATTTCCGGCAATTCTATTATTTCCGTCGCCTCCAATAAGATTATCCGAAGCTTCGCTGCCGTTTAACTGATCGTCGCCGTTTTCCGCAACAATGGTCGTTCCATCAGTATATATACTGGTATGGTATTCTGTTCCTTCCCAGTCATTGATTGTGCGCAGTACGCCGACGGAAGCAGTTGCATATTCTACAAGACCATCCGCAAATATCAGCCGGAACCCACGAGCATCCTCATTGATGCAATAATTCTTAATCACAATAGATGTTTCTGTGCCTTCAAATACAATAAGCAAATCATTCCAATCTAACCGATATGCTTTTATCTTCGTAGATTCCAACCCATCTGCACACACGATTGTATTCTTCCCCTCGGTGTCCTTGATTGTTACCGTTCCGCAGGAAGGAGATATATAGTATGTGTCATCATCTGCTCCGCCATCTATAAAGTCATTCCCGCTTTGTGAAATCACAACATCATTGCCTGCTCCGCCACTTACATAATCATTGCCTGCTCCGCCGCTTATGATGTCATCTCCATTTTCTCCAAAGACCTGATCATCTCCATCCATGCCATAGACCACATCTGCATCGTCTCCTGCCAATATCCGGTCTACATCTCTATCGCCAAATATATAATCTGCATTGCTTCCGCCGACGATATAATCATACTCTGCCCCTGCAAAAATAAAATTTTTACTGTTTTCTGCAAAGACTGCGTCTGAGTTTTCCGTACCGGAAATAATGTTTACATTGTCTGAAACGTCACTTTTATCTGATGCCTGAGCAGAGGAATCCATCGCATCATCTGATGCATCCGCATCCGTTGGCGTTGCTATCTGCGGTATCTCCTCTGTTACATCAGGTGAAGAATCCGTTTCACCGTCAATCTGCGGCAGCTCCGCAGCATCCGTTTTTGTCAGAATATCTGAGACATCAACTTCATCTTCCCCAACATAAACAATGAAACGTTCTGGATTGTCGGAATATCCGGTAACCACAAGACGATCCGCTGTACCCGAAATCAAAAAGAATAAATCATCTCCAACTTTCATCGCCGTCAAATCGTTCAAATGAATTCCTTCGCCAAACTGAATCGTCGAAGTGCCGGAGTTATCCTCTATAACGTCAACGCCATCGCCTTTATCAAATATGTATGTATCATCGCCTTCTTCTCCAAACATATAATCATTTCCTTTGTTTCCACAGAGGATGTCCGCACCTGCACCGCCGAATAAAATATCATCGCCATCACCAGCCTTGATCTGATCTTTTCCATCTCCGCCATAGACTGTATCAGCGCCGTCTCCCGCTTCTATCTGATCGTCTCCTGCATTTCCATAAATGATATCCTTCCCTGCACTTCCGATAATCGTATCGTTCTCCGCATACCCATACATATAACTATTTTCTACTACTGCCTTTAATGAATCTTCCGTTTCGGTTCCATAGATATAATGAAACGGACTGTCTTCATCCAAACAGTGTATTTTTTTATCACGGAATATCAATGTATAGTCTGTATACGCTTCATCTTTACAGAAATTTTTCAGCGTCAACGTATCATTCGTTCCCTGAATGCGAATCTCTGCGTCATATTCATTTACTCCATTCACACGTATATCCTTGCTTGATACACCCGTAAACCGTATCGTGTTGCTTCCGCCATAGTCAACAATTATATCCTGACCATATCCGGTAGAAAATACATATTCATCGTCTCCATCTTCAGAAGTATCTCCGATGTTTCCACCATAGAGTATATCATTTCCGGATCCTCCATCCAGACAATCATCACCGGAGCCTCCGGAAAGAATATCATTTCCGGCATTTCCGTATAATTTATCTGAACCATCTTCTCCATATATACGGTCCGAACCGCTTCCACCACTCAACTGGTCGTCCCCTGCTTTTCCAAATATATATGAATTCTGATTTGTACCGCTATAACGATCCGCTTTCTCCGTTCCAATATATACATATCCGGTTTTTGCCAGTTCAATCACCTCTGCATAATGAGTCGATATTGCAGAAAAATGCTCACTCCATGCAGAAAGCATCTCCGATTGATGCATCTCATCATACCATGCCAAATACAGACAGAAGTCATACAAAATAGAATCAACATCCTCGCCATCTGAAATCTTTTCATCAATGAGTGCAACCGGAAGATTCAGCAAAAGATTGTCTTTCCCGTCTTCATCCTGATATTCTACAACACTATACCAGTATCCGCCCAAGCTGGAATTCAGGTTGAGCATGTTATAATATCCATCCTCTATCGTACCATAAATATCTTTTAAAATAGCCGCTGCATTGACATTTGGACAAGTGCCGTCAACACCTTCAAATCCTCGTCCCATACATTCTTCAATTACCTTTAAATCTCTGGCGTCGATATTACCGCCTCTGCTGTTTGCTTCAATATCGGAAGCACCTGCAAGGAAATACAAAATTTCTTTTATGCAGCACCTTTTTTCTGCTATATCATTGGATTCTACAAATGTATACACCAATTTTGCCAATTCGCCGGTTTCATCCTCCGCCAGTGCCTGATAAATATTCGTAATATTTCCTGTCGTTTTGATATCGCCATGTGTCGTATCTGACGTCTTCACCGGAAACCAGAATTCACTTGCTTCCGTTGTCTTGCCATTTTCCAGCACGACCTCCGACGTCTCCGCTATCAATGTTCCGGTCGTCTCATCCAACACGCTTGTTTCCTTATGTTCCAGTCCAATCGATGTGATTCCCGTTTCTTCCAATGAAGAAAGCTCAGTCATTTCTGAAACACCGTTATGATTCTTATCAATCCAGATTAAAAGCTGTCCATAAACATCATCCTCTTTATCTATTACCTTATCACCATTGATATCATATTCTGCAAGTGCCTCAAAACCAGAAGACGACAATGCTCCGCTTGACAGCGTTACCTGATCGCCAAACAACTCTCCGCCATCGTCAATCTTACCATTCTTATTTCTGTCAAGTGCTATAAATCCGTCCTCGTTGCCAATCCATGCCGTCTTTTCTGCAAAGCCGTTGTTGTCGAGGTCAAAATTCACGCCGTCAGCAAGCGTGGACAGCTCGATGCCATCTGTTCCCAAATCTACCACCAGCGGATCTCTTGGCGGCTGAGCGTTTCCAGCCTGGTCATATTCATCCGCCAAATCCTGCAGACTGTCTGTAATGTCGTTTAATGCGTCTTCATCTCCATTTTGAATTGCATCGCTAACGGCTGCTGCCATATCCTCGCCACAATATATCTCCACCGCGGTCATAAAATCGTCTTGGGCATTTTGTAGTTCTTGAGCATAAACATTCGTTTTTGAAACCATAACTGCTCCCGTAATTCCCGCAGCACTCGCTCCTGCCGTTTTCAATACTTTTGGCAGATTCGCTGCTACCGTTGTCTTGAATGACTCGCAGGCAGCAATAATAGCCTCGGATACCGAATTCCATGTATTCGGATTTCTGTTTATTGCCACATTTGCCGCCTGAAGCGTCGTAGCAGTTGCTACGAGCGTTAAATACACATATGGATCGATTGCAACCAAACCTTCACCACTTGGTTTGTCCGTCTGATCATTGTTTCCATAGTCCTGAGTGTCAGTATATGATTCTGTTTTATTCTTTGACGGCACACTAACTGTCACCGGCGAAGGCTCCGGCTCTGGTTCTTTCTTTTTTTCGTATCTTTTGAATTTATATAAGATCAAACCATTATTTTGAACGGTATAGGTAACGACGTAAGATACTGTATCACTTATCGAAAATGTACAGCTGCTACTCGAAATAGTGGATGTGTCACCGAGAAAATATTTTGCTTTTGATATATCAATGGAACCATTTTTAATATAACCCTTTACATTCGTACAATTCGCTGAAAAAACATAATTTTCCAACTGTGCTTCTCCCGACGACTTCTTTGGGTCAACGGAATAGGAATAAGGCTTTACTTCCCATAGATAAGTTCCTTCATCTTCTGTTATTGCAATATCCGCCCTTCCTGTCTTTCCTGTCTTTTCTCCATTATCATCAACAAACTTAATACTATACTCTAAATATATTTCTTTTGATGACATATACCTCGAAAATATATCCTTCTGCACCTCTATATGAAATCGATTCCACGCCAAATGGTCTTTATAGATTGCCGTTCTCCAATCCCCTGCCCGCACGCTGGCTTCTGCGGTCGAATCGGCAAACGCTTCCGCTGATGCCTCGCCCATACTTGAAATCTCATCTGACAAAGATGCAAGAATCGTTTTTGATGAATTTTCACTTTCTGCGAAAACTATACTGCAGTTCGTCGGTAACACTGTCAATAACATTGATATTGACAGCACTACAGCAATAATCCTTCTTGTCATTTGCTTTAATTTCATCTCTTGCTCCCTTCTTTTTTACCCTCGTTTTTTACACTTCGATTCCCATCGCACGTATTGCGTTTAAATTTTTTTTTGCACGTTCTGCTTTTAATCGTGCAATCTCATTTTTAGTTATTTCATCTGAAAAAAATTTTTCATATTGTTTAATATCATCATTGTATCTTCCTTCACACCTAAGCAATCTCTCCTTTCCTTCCTTTTCTGTCATCTTTTTTTCTGAAACAAGTTGCATCACTCTCCTATTTGCCTCTTGGAAATCATTTTGTACTTTTGTGCTGTAAGATTCTACATCTGGATACTTTGCCGGCAAAATAAATACATCCCCATTACATTCAGTTTTTCTACTAATTTCTAACTCATCAAAACCATATAACTCCAAATAATCCACACAAGTCTTTAAATCCACCACCTTGTCAAACGCCGGAATTATATAATGCTCTATGCCAGTCATGGCAAACGCAATCTGTTCCCTAAGAGATGCTTCATCTCCCTTTTTGATGATATAGTCAACTCCCGGCTGTTCATTCTCATACACCGTTATTTCATTGCGTTTTGCCTTCATGTACATATGAGGCATCGTAGTATGTATCCAGTCCATGCTGGCATACACAGACCGGTTCAGATTAATCTCCGGGCGGTATATACTGCCGACCGCACAGTATACTTCAAACCGTTTTTCCTCCAACTGTGGCGACAGCGCCTGCTCCAGCCGATAGTTGATGACTTGAATAATCTCGGGAGTTGCCATCCTCACAAAGTGCGGATACCTCCCCTTTACTTTCTTGAACCCATGCGGTTCCAGCGTTTCCTTAAACGCCGCTTTAAGACTCTTGTCCACTTCCAATGTTCCCATTTCTCTTGCTCGCACACAACAGATGTACGATACCCCCTTTTCGTTAAATTTAATGTAACTGTTCAGAGCCAACCTTCTTTTTACCTTCGTTTTTTACACTTCGATTCCCATTGCACGTATTGCATTTATATTTTTTTCTGCGCGCTCTGCCTTTAATTGTGAAACTTCTTTTTTGGTTGCTTCATCTTCAAAAAATTTCCCATATCTTTCAATATTGTCACAAAACCGCCTTTCATACCAAAGCAGTTCCTGTTTACCTTCTTCTTCTGTCATTTTCCCTTCTGAAACACGTTGCATCACTATTCTTTTTTCCTCATGAAAATCACTTTGCACTTTCACTCTATAGGATTCTTTATTCGGATACTTTGCCGGCAAAATAAATACATCCCCATTACATTCAGTTTTTCTGCTGATATACAAATTACTAAAAGCATATAACTCCAAATAATCCACGCATGTCTTTAAATCCACCACCTTGTTAAATGCCGGAATTATATAATGCTCTATGCCTGTCATGGCAAACGCAATCTGTTCCCTAAGAGATGCTTCATCTCCCTTTTTGATGATATAGTCAACTCCCGGCTGTTCATTCTCATACACCGTTATTTCATTGCGTTTTGCCTTCATGTACATATGAGGCATCGTAGTATGTATCCAGTCCATGCTGGCATACACAGACCGGTTCAGATTAATCTCCGGGCGGTATATACTGCCGACCGCACAGTATACTTCAAACCGTTTTTCCTCCAACTGTGGCGACAGCGCCTGCTCCAGCCGATAGTTGATGACTTGAATAATCTCGGGAGTTGCCATCCTCACAAAGTGCGGATACCTCCCCTTTACTTTCTTGAACCCATGCGGTTCCAGCGTTTCCTTAAACGCCGCTTTAAGACTCTTGTCCACTTCCAATGTTCCCATTTCTCTTGCTCGCACACAACAGATGTACGATACCTCCTTTACGTTAATTGAACAATATAACTCTGACTATGAAAGTATTTTCAGTGGCTTCAAACTGTATCTCGCCATTATTTTGATTCACAACATCCTGTACTCTCTGTAAACCCATGCCATGATTATACGAATCATCTTTGGTGGTAAGGAAATGTCTCCCTGATTTACGCAGTTGACCATATACTGATAATCGGCACAATTATCAGAGCCACACTCGGCACTATCTGCTGCTCATTCCGGCTCTGCATTATCCTTCTCAGAAGACACATAAACACAATCTCCATGCTGTAATTATTCAGTCTATGCCGAATATACTGTCCTATATCTACGCCGCTGGTCGTAATCAAATCAATATCCAAGAATAATAAATCAATCGCATTTCCATCAACCCCTATAGTTAAACAAAGCATTTACATTTTAGATTGTATCACCCATACCATCTTAAATCCAATGCTTTGTAGTAGGCTGCTAATCAGAACCGCCGCCATCATCTCCACTTTCAGATAAGCTCCGAGTATCACACCCGGAAGATGTATTCCTCAATGATTGCCGGTACTATTGCAAAACAGACATTCCTTTGCACCAAACCGATCATTCGCCAATTGTTTTATCAACCGGCCACGACTTTCTGAGAGCCATATAAGAGATCAGGAAGTTTGCAAGCCATCCCGCCGGCACCGCAAGCCAGACAAATTCGATACCAAAACGGGGCGCACAAATCAGGGCAACTGACAGACGAATCGCGAGGTTGACCATATTTGCAATGAGAAATGGGCGCATGATCCCAAGTCCTCGAAGGACCCCGTCGGTTGCCATCTTGATTCCCATGAAGATGAAAAAGTAGCCAATCCATCTCATATAGCCCCCAGACACCTGATATGCCAAAGCGGTTCCATCTTTGCCAAGGAATAAAGATGAAATCTGAGTATGCAGTGTTTCAATGACTATAAATGCGATGATCGCAAAGCACATATCCAACACCAACGCAGCCCGATATCCTTTTTTGATACGTTTGATTTTTTTTGCGCCAAGATTCTGAGAAACATACGGTGAAACTGCATTTCCAATGGATACAAATATCAGTGAAAAAACATTCTCTACCCTCATCGTTGCTGAGTAACCTGCAAGTGCCTGTGTACCGAACGGATTTACAACTGCCTGAACGATCATCATACCAATCGACACTGTGGACTGCTGAAGAACCGATGGTACGGCAATTCTAAGCATGAAATGTAACTCGTGCCTGTCAAACCAATCAAAACGGCCTTTATATTGGCGCATACGCCAAAGAAAAATCAGCAGTGAAAACACTGCGGATATTCCCTGGGCAATAAGAGTTGCAAGAGCTGCACCGAAAACGCCCAGGCCGAGGCCTGCCACCATCCAAAGATCCATAACAATATTCAAGACAGAAGAAAATATCAAAAGACCCAACGGTATCTTTGATTCACCGATTGAATTGAACATTGTTGAAAGAATATTATACATAAACAAAAATGGAAATCCCACAAAATAAACCCTAAGATACAGCACTGCCTCATCCAGTATATCTGCAGGTGTCTGTAGCAAGCTCATCATTGAAT
>OHBX01001049.1_pt1 | contig 11965 bp, 9 predicted proteins | sample 1577441 | NCBI WGS metagenome assembly OHBX01 (sample SAMEA3879561, study PRJEB24766) | human gut metagenome | biome: human-associated habitat; feature: feces | place: USA | collected 1985/1987 | reverse complement strand
TTAATCTATCTATTAATATTCTATCAATCTATCTATCAATATAGATTTCGATTGATTGATGATTTTTCAAAAGATATAGTCCATCTACTTTCTTTCATAGTAGCCTCCATAGAGAACTTGACAAAGCCAAGATCATGCGATTTCTATAAGCTCATTTACGCATATGCGTAATAAGTTTGTCAAGTATTGAGTTCGATAAACTTAATCCTTAATCGAACTTCCCTTTTTATGAATTCATCCTCGGTCTGCGGACTGTTTTCAAGTTCGATTCCATCACGAAGTTTGCACTATAACAAAATCGAACTTGAAAGGCTTATTTTCTGAGCAGCCATTTCCATACAGGGATGACATCTATGCGCAGCTCATCGACATCAATGGCGTCTTCTTCGTCAAAGGTTACAATCTCGGCTTTCTTCAGCGGATGCAGCTTGTTAAGTCCAACAAGAGCTTTTACTTCTCTTTCCTTTGTGTCTTCTTTCGAGAGTGAGAACGACACTTGTACGGCGTAATCCTCTTCGGGAATGTAGAGGTCCACCTCGATGTTCCGGTTGTAGAAATACAGGCGCGGCTCCACGAGATTGTCGTCTATTGTGCCATACCTGCGGAAAAGGTCGATAGCACAGATGTTTTCCAATAGTGATGACTCCGGGTCAGTGAGGAAAATGTTGAGAAGGCCGTTGTCCATAAAATAGTGTTTCTTGTTGGTCTCCTTTTCCACGAATTTTGACTCGAAGTTCTCAATGGTGAACATCAGGCACGCGTCACGGACATACCGCATATAGTCAATCATTGATGCCGTGTTTGTCGATACCCCAGTACTCTTTACCATGTTCGCCAGCCGGTTGTATGCCATGGGCTGCTTCACGCTTTCCGCCATCTTCTTTACGGCAAGCCGCAGAGCCTGTTCGTTCTTGATGCCGTTGCGTTGGATAACGTCCCCGAGAATTATCTTCTCATAAAGGCTGTTCAGCCATCCGCGCTTGTTTTTGTACAGGAGCAGCTCAGGAAATCCTCCCCAATAGAAATAATCGCGGAAGAGCTGCTGCACCTGGTTCTTCTGTCTGCCAAATTCCCAGCCATCATCGAGCCGGATTCCTTTGGCTCCGAGATACTCGCCGAAAGAGTAGGGGAGAACCTTGTCGTCAAGATACCTACCGCCAAGAGTTGTCGATATGTCACGGCTGAGCATTCTCGCGTTGCTGCCGGTGATGAACACACGATACTTCTGGTTGGCCAGTCGGCGTGCGAAATGCTCCCATCCGTCAACGTTCTGTATCTCGTCGAAGAAGAGTATCGGCTTTTCAGAGCGTACCGAATAATAGGCTTGCAGTATGGAGTCAAAATCAGAGGCACTGAAACCCAGCAGCCGCTCGTCATCAAAGTCTATGTAGACAATATTGTGTATATCTGTTCCTTCCCGCAGCAATTGTTTTGCACGCTGGTATAGCATGTATGACTTTCCAGCCTGACGGATACCCACAAGAACGTATCTGCCGTTCTCCTCGAAATTGAAAGGGCGCTCATTGAGTTCCACACTCTCCAGAAGTTCCTGCCCCTCTTTGATAAGAGTCTTGAAAATATCTTTTACTATCATCATCTTAACCATTTTTCTATGCAAAGATAGTGATTTATTAATTGCCAGTAAATAAAAACGCCTAATTTTATTTATTGCCAATAAATAAACAGGTTCAAAGTACGCTTTGTTTTGCCAAGAATGGCATGTTTGATGCGTTCGTGAATGAATAGACAATAATTATACCTTTTCGGGATTATTCTTTGGTGAAATGAAGTGAAATGAAGGATATTCATTATCTTTGCCCCCGATAAGGTATAAAATGAAACAAATATGGCAATAAGTAAACTTTCTGCAGAAGTGAAAGCCTTGCGTCAACTATGAGATGGTGCCAGTGCAAAAAGAAAGGGATGAACAATGATAAACAGCCACACTATTCATCATCCATGTGCCTGAATGTATAGACGGAGAATACTGCAAAAAAATGCTCGCTTCTTTGCTATTATAATTTTAAATTATTATATTTGCACTCTATAATATCATAGTGCTTATGGAGTTTTTAGACAGAAAAGAGGAGATGGCGAGGCTTCAAAAGGCCTTGAACAAGAAAGAACCATCATTTGTGGTAGTTTACGGAAGGCGTAGGCTTGGAAAATCAACGCTCATACAAAAAATACTTGGTGCGGATGATGTTTTCTTTATGGCCGACAAGAGTGACCAAACGCAACAGAGAAGGTTATTCGCCGTGGCTTTATCCTCAAAGTTCGACAATTTTGACAAGCTGCCGTTTACGGACTGGGATAGCCTGTTTACGGAACTCTGCTACCGTGCCAAAGGAGAAAATATGTTCACTGTATGCTTGGATGAGTTTCCCTATTTGGTAAAGTCCTGTCCGGAACTTCCGTCGATTCTTCAAAGGTTCATTGATATGAGGAGATTTCCATTTCATTTGATAATCTGTGGTTCTTCCCAGCATCTTATGCAAGATATTGTCCTCAATCCTTCTGAGCCTTTATATGGTCGTGCCGGCACCATCATCAAGTTACGTCCTCTCCATATTCGTTTTCTTCAACAGGCTTTCAAGGAAGAGCCGGCCGATGAAATTGTGGATGAATACGCCGCATGGGGTGGGGTCCCACGGTATTGGGTTCTCCGTGAGGAAAATGGCAATATGATGGATGCTGTCATGAGCCAGATAGCGAACACCGAAGGAACTCTGTTTGACGAGCCTGACAGACTGCTTGCAGATGATCTTTCAACAACGGTTATCGCATCTTCCATTCTGTCACTAATCGGTAATGGAGCCAACCGCGTCTCTGAGATTGCCTCACGGTTGGGCCGCAAGGCAACCGACCTAAGCGTATCTTTGAATCGGTTGGTGAAACTTGGATACATCGAAAGGGACATCCCGTTTGGTGAAAGTCCACGCAGCACGAAAAAAAGCCTTTACAAGATTTCAGACGAGTTTCTGAGTTTCTATTACCGATTCATCGTGCCAGAAAGGTCGATGATAGGACTTAACAGATATAACGTTGTAAGAAATTATATTACTTCTAATTATCCCGATTTCGCAGGTAAAGAGTGGGAACGCCTTTGCAGACATGCTGTGAGTGGAAACATAGTATTCGGCATTACATGGGACGTTGCTTCTAGATGGTGGGGTACTATAGCTAAAGACAAGCAAATAGAACTTGATCTTGTGGCAGAATCCATAGACAAGAAGAGCCTTCTTATCGGTGAATGTAAATGGACGAAAGAAGAGCATGCCGAAAGCTTGCTGGATGACCTGAAAGCTCGTAGTAAAGACTTCGCCTATACCAAAGGACATACAGTCTACTATGCCTTGTTTTTAAGGCATGAGCCTGTTGATGGAATGAAACCATACGTGATACTGCCGGAGAATATAGTTGATGATTTTATTGGACACAATCAATAATTACACACATGAGTAATATCGGTTATGCAAGGGTATCGACGCGAGAGCAGAACCTTGATATGCAGATAGCCGCATTGCGGAAGGCAGGCTGTGAGAAGATATTTTCCGAGAAGGTCTCCGGAGTTAAGGAGCGGCCCGTGCTGAAGGAATGTCTCAGTTATCTCCGCGAGGGCGACACTCTTGTTGTCTATAAATTCGACCGAATAGGCCGCTCGCTGAAAGACCTCGTCGACATCTTTGCCGATCTGCACCGCCGTGGCATCATGCTCACGTCGATAGAGGATCATGTCGACGCGTCCTCGCCATCGGGCAAGCTGATGATGAATATCTTCGCCAGTCTTGCCGAGTTTGAGCGCGACCTTATCATCGAGCGCACCAAGGCTGGACGTGAGGAAGCCCGGCGGCAGGGGCGCAGTCTTGGAAAGAGAAAAGGTGCAGGCATCAAGCAGGATAAGGTGGACGCATGCGCTGCGCTATACCGTCAAGGGCTTGCCATAGATGTCATTATGCAGCAGCTCGGCATAAAGTCAAAGTCCACTGTTTATCGCTACTTACGAATGCGGAGGTTAGAACCGTGTCGGAAACTATAACAATTCTGTAAATGGCTGCTCTTGCAGAGAAAAGTATATCTGAGAACTTCTGCACCTGAGCCAGAAGTTCTCGGGAGTCTTTAGTTCGTGATTCGTTCGTAATGAAACTTAAATATCAGCAATGTATCAATTTGATAGCATTATGTTAAATAAAGCAAATAAAAGTTCTATTATTTTGTTATTTTGATAATTTTATGTACATTTGCAATGTGAACTTTTTTTTTAATGTCAAACCATCTATTTTGAAAATTATGGAAAAGGAAAAACATGAATTAGAGGTGGTTCATGGAATTGAGAAGGTAAACAGTAATACCTTGAGCCATGTTAAAGGCGGAATTTCTGATCCAGCCGAAGAGAAATGTTGTGATATTCAATTCTCTTGCAACAACAAAGGAGGGAAGGGAACCACCAAGGGAAATCTTGGGGGGGGGGCTCAGTCACTCTCAGTGCTTTAAATATTCTTAAAGAATGATGTCGGTTATTTCGGGAAGTGGCACTGTAACCTTGGACTCTGGCTTCCTTCCTGAAGACGACTATACTCTTTATATAGTCTTGGACAATGCAACATATAGTGGAGAGGTTTCAATATAAGATTATAGAGGCCAATATTATAAGCAGACCACGCAGAATATTCTACATGGATGCAAATGTTTATCTATAATTAGCCATGAGAGTAATAAATATTTATTTTTAACTAATCAACTCAATTATTATGATGAACTTTGATTTTTTGGAAGGAGCAATCCTTAGTGATGAAGAAATGATTGTTGTGCATGGAGGCATTTCAGTTGCAATGACAGGCGGAGATCATTGTGGCTCTGGCTGTGATGGTGGAGGCGGAAGTAATTGTGGTAGGGATTGTCGTCCAGTGATATCGGGAAATTCTAGCACAGAGGGGGAAAACTAATACACTTGTATGGTGCATTATTGGATTATAACTGATAATGCACCATTTTACATGAATTTCATTAGTTATGAAAAAAAGTCGTTATAACATTATTATGCGAAGCGAAAAAGCCTCGCTGATATTTAATTCATTCACAAACTCATATGTAGCTTTATCCAATAATGTTTGTAATGCATTTGAGTCTTTACAGGTAGAAGAATTTGAGAAAAAATATAAAGTTGCATATAAAAAATTATATGACCTTGGTGTTATAATTCCTGATGGAAGGGATGAGTTGGCAATTATCAGATATAAAAATAAATTAGCGACTTTCTGTTCCCGTGAGCTAAGAATCGTTGTTTATCCCACGCAAGATTGTAATTTGAAATGTTGGTATTGCTATGAGAATCATATTCCCAATACTCGCATGAACAAGGAGACTGCAGTTAAGATTATAAAATATGTCAATAAGGAAATTGAAAAAAACTCTTTTGACAGTTTCTTTATTACGTTGTTTGGTGGTGAACCTTTTACAGACTTTAATTTAACGACTTATCCACTTCTATTAAAAATAAAAAAAATCATAGAAAAAGCAGGAAAATATTTTTCTTGTTTCTTTGTGACGAATGCCTCACTTATTGATGAGGAAATTATTAATAAACTGAAATATCTTAATCCACATTTACAGATAACACTTGATGGTGATAAAGAACATCATGATAAAGTAAGAATCTGGAAAAAAGGAAATAAGCCGACATATGACCATATTCTATGGGTAATACATAAACTCGCAGAAAAGATACAGGGAGAGAACTTCTTTATTACACTAAGGATAAACTATGACAATACTACATTGCAAGGAGTTCCTGAAATCTTAGATAGGATCAAAGATATAGACCGCAAAAAAATATTTATTCATTTCGAAAGAGTGTGGCAAACAGAAGGAGAGTCGACCGAACAATATAAATCTCTATTGATAAATATTCTCAAAGGATTTATAAAAGAAGGATTTTGTGTAAACCAAGGGACATTTAGAGGGCTTCCATATTCTTGTCCATCAGATATAAATAACTCTATTATTATAAACTACGACGGCACCATACACAAGTGTAATGGGCGTACACTTTCTAAGAATACCCAATATGGAGTATTAAAGGAAGACGGAACATTAGATATTGACGAAGACTTAATGGCGCAAAGGCTGGCTGTAGCAACTTTTGAAAATAAAGAATGCCTCAATTGCAAAATGTTACCTGTATGTATGGGACCATGTAGTCAAAAATTATTGGAACATAATTGGACATGGTCAAGAGATATTTGTTCTTTAGGGAGTATCGATACTTCTTTACAAGACTATTTAGTAACTGATTTCTGGGTAAAATCAATGGTTGAAAAGTATAATGGTTAGACTGATCCTTTTTTTAATATTTTCTATATTTACACAAGCTACATACGCCCAAGACATTAAACTATCTGGAACAATTACCGATAGGCAAGGTACTGCTATAAATAACGCTACTATAATAGTAAAAGATAGCGTTGGCAGCATCATGACAACTGAACATAGCGATTCTACCGGCGATTTCGTGATAAAGATTATACCAAATAAATCTTTCACATTCAATGTTTCTAGCCTCGGTTATACTGAATACAGCCATAAATTTCAGGGTGGCAACAAAGACATTGCCATTAACGTTATGTTGGATTCTGTTGTAAACAATTTAGATGAAGTTGTCATTACAACTAAAGCTCCACTTATGCACCGGAAAATAGACCGCATAGTATTCAACGCAGAGCGTCTTAACGCTGTGGCATCCAACTTTATGGACATACTGAAACGGACTCCGGGGATAATTGTGGAAGATGATGACATCAGTATGGTTAACAAAGGAAAGGTCTTATTCCTGCTGAACGGACGCGAACTCAAGATGGATATGAAAGGGCTGATCTCGTTTCTCAGTTCGCAACCCTCTGACAATTTGAAACAGATTGAAGTTATGATAACGCCGCCAGCCAAGTATTCAGCCGAAGGCAATGCGGGGATAATTAATTTTGTAACCAAGAAAATACAGAACAATTATATTAGCAGTTACCTGTCCAACCGATTGTCAATAAAAGAGCATTTGTATGACGGCATTAGCTATAGCATGCAATATAAGCGGAATAAAGTTGAAGCATATGTAACTGTAGGAAAGGGTTTGGGTAACATGCAAACTGACAATAAAACTTTTGTATATTATCCGCTTCAAACATGGACAACAACCAACAGGCGCCTAAAATCGAATAATTATGCCCTTGTTACAGCAGGAATGGATTATGAATTAACGGAAAATTCAACATTAGGAGCCATTGTCACATATAATGATATGCATCCTGATGCTGACAATAAAGCTTCGACCACAATATCTTCAACGGCAGAGAACAGCTCAAAATACTTTGATACGTTTACTGATTTCAACAGCAAATACCATCGCACCAACGCGAACCTGCATTACAGCGCCAATGATTTAATCCGTAAAGGTGGTTCTGTAAATGTTGGTGTCGATTATTTGAATTACACTATTCACGACAAAGTGGATCTTCAAACGACACACGATGAAAGTTTAAGTTATTTAAGCCGTCCAAGCACAGCTATAAGAATATATCAGGGCAAAGCCGATTTTGAATTGCCAGTAGGAAACACCACCCTGTCATTTGGTGGTGTTTACTCGCAGTCTAAGACTGATAACCAAAGTAATTATGAATATATCACCAACGATGATGACTTAAACGATCACTTTGTGTATCGTGAGCAAATAATTGCTGGTTATGCGGATATTGGCTATAAACCGACAGACAAATTAGAAACGAAACTCGGTTTGCGCGGAGAATATGGAAAATTGGACGGAAACTCTATAAAACTAACCAAGCGCACCCGAAAATATCAATTTGATTTATTTCCAACTGCATATTTGAATTACAGCTGGAACGACAGCCATTCGCTTTCATTGAGCGTTTCAAGCAGAATAAATCGCCCAAGTTATGTAGACATCAATCCGTTTACAACCTATAAAGATTCACACACTATTCAATCTGGTAATCCTAAATTATTACCAGAGAAATCATATACTGCAGAAATAGGGTATACAATTGGAGATTTATCTTTGTCAGCAAGTTCGATGTGGAAAAAGAATGTAATTGCGGAATACACATCAATTGATGCTACTCGTGAAATTACCACAATAAAGACAGATAATGTGATGAAAAAACAAATGTACAGTTTTGACCTCTCATACTATTTTGATAAAATAAAATGGTTTGACTGTTCAATAGATGGCAGTGTTTATACTATAATATCTAAGCCTACAGCCAATTATAATCTTGAGAAGATCAATAATACTGCTGTCTTTTTATACATGGACAACAATTTCTATTTTAATAAGCAAAAAACGCTGGTAGCTAATTTATGGGGACAATATCAATCAAAAGAGAAAGATGTAGCGGGAGAAAGTTCATCGAGATACAGAATAGATTTCGGATTAAAATATCTTCTGTTCAATAAAAAGTTGTCGATAGGGATAGAATATCAAAATATGCTGGCTTCGCATACGAAGTCTAGCATAAAATCAAATGGAGCAACCTATACATACAACTATAATCCCTATAGGGTTTTAAACCTGACGGTTTCCTATCAATTAGGGAAAAAACTTAATGTTCACCCCAAAAATTTTGGTATAAGTTCAAATCGATTATAATTCTTCGTATGAGTAGTTTTCCTACAGAGATACAAAGGGATTCTATGCAATGTGGGACAACCTGCTTACAAATGATTTGTGAGTTCTATGGTAAGAACTATTCATCCGACTACTTGTCAAAGCTATGCTCTCCGACTAAAGAAGGTGTATCTCTTCATAGTATAAACGAAAGTGCAAACAAATTAGGTTTTAACACAATATGCGTAAGGATTGTAACCAATGTGTTGTTAAAAAATTCTTCCCCTTGCATTCTTCATTGGAATCAGAATCATTTTGTGGTTCTATACAAGATTAAGAAAGGAAAAAAAATTTATATTGCTGACCCGGGGAAAGGACTCGTAAAGTATAGCCTTGATGAATTTAAGAGCCACTGGATAAGCACGCGGTCTAACGGGGAAGAGAAGGGCATAGCGATGTTTCTGGAACCTACACCGGCATTCTATTCCCACAAGGAGGACGGCGAGGGTGAAAAGAATAAGAATCCACGGTCGTTCCGTTTTCTCTTCGGCTATGTGAAGAAGTACAGGCGCTATTTCGGACAGGTCGTTTTGGGCATGGTTGTTGGCAGCCTGGTGCAGCTCGTCCTGCCGTTCCTCACCCAGTCCATCGTCGACGTGGGAATCAAGAACCAGAACCTTGGCTTCATCTGGCTGATACTGCTCGGCCAGCTGATGCTCACCTTCAGCCACACGGCCATTGACTTCATCCGCCGGTGGCTGTTGCTGCATATCTCCATGAGGGTCAACATCTCGTTGGTGAGCGACTTCTTCATCAAACTGCTGAAACTGCCGATGTCGTTCTTCGACACCAAGCTCATGGGCGACCTCATGCAGCGGATGAACGACCACAGCCGCGTGAACAACTTCCTCACCAGCCAGGCCTTGAGTGTGACCTTTGCCATGCTCACCTTCGTAGTGTTCACGGTGGTGCTGCTGTTCTACAACAAACTCATCTTTGCCATCTTCCTTGCGGGCAGTCTGCTCTATGGTCTGTGGATGACACTTTTCCTGCGCCGCCGCAAGGTGCTGGACTACGAGCTCTTCGAGCAGCAGGCCATCAACAACAACAAAACCTACGAGTTCATCACCTCCATGCAGGAGATCAAGCTTCAGGACTGTGAGCAGCGACGCCGTTGGGAATGGGAAGACACGCAGGTAGACCTCTTCAACGTACAGATGAAGTCGCTGAAACTGCAGCAGACGCAGGAGGCCGGCAGTATCCTCATCAACGAGGTGAAGAACATCGTCATCACCGTCGTGGCAGCCGCGGCCGTCATCCACGGACAGATGACGCTCGGCATGATGCTCGCCGTGCAGTATATCATCGGACAGCTCAACTCACCCGTGGAGCAGCTCATGAACTTCTTCTACTCCCTGCAGGACGTGAGAATCAGCCTGGAGCGCATCAATGAGATCCACCGCGCCGAGGACGAGAACGGGGAAAAAGGCCTCAGAACCTCGCTGACCGACAGCTACAAGGGCATCGACATCGAGGACATTATGTTCAAGTACGACCCTCACGCTTTGCGCAAGACCTTGGACGACGTGACGATACACATCCCCGAGGGAAAGGTAACGGCAATCGTTGGTGCCTCGGGCAGCGGAAAAACCACACTGGTAAAACTGATGCTCGGCTATTATCCGGTCTTGGAAGGCCTGATCGCTATCGGAAATACCGACATCAATACTCTCAACAAGAAGTGGTGGCGCAGACAATGTGGCGTTGTGATGCAGGATGGTGTCATATTCTCGGAGAGTATCGCACGAAACATTGCCGTTGACGACGGCGACATCGACAAGGAACGTTTGTTGAAGGCCGCACGGATAGCGTGCATCCACGACTATGTGATGTCGCTGCCACTGAAGTACAACACGAAGATAGGCCGTGACGGCGTGGGACTGAGCCAGGGACAGCGTCAGCGCATCCTCATCGCCCGTGCGGTGTACAAGAATCCCGACTACATCTTCCTTGACGAAGCCACCAACTCACTCGATGCCAACAACGAGCGGGCCATCGTTGAGAACCTCGACACGTTCTACCGTGGCAAGACCGTCGTCATCGTCGCCCACCGCCTGAGTACGGTCAGGAATGCTGACCAGATTGTCGTCATCGACCATGGCAAGGTCGTCGAGACGGGCAACCACGAGACGCTGACAGCAAAACGTGGTGCATACTACAATCTTGTCAAGAATCAGTTAGAGTTAGGGAACTGACGAAAGTCATCTGCTATCGCTTAGCAGAAGAGCAAACGAAAAAAGATACAACCAACTGCAACAAGACTTTGAAATATGGACGGCAACAAGAATGACATAGACAACATAGAATTGCGGAGCGAGAAGGTGCGTCACATCATCGGGCAGGTGCCTCCGGCTCTTGTGCGGACCGGCACGTTGATCATTACGCTTGTCGTCATTGCCCTTGCCATTGCTTTCTACACCATCCGCTATCCCATCACGATAGAGGCGCAGGGCAAGGTAACGAGCAACGACTCGGTAGAGCTCCTTGTCCCTTACAAATACCTCTATCTCTTTGATGAGCCACGCACGGCACGCATCACCTTAGAAGGACAGGACAATAACGATGCCCCAATCGTGTGCCCTATCACCAGCCACAACGACAAGCTGCTCATCGTAGACGAAAACCATTATTTTACCGCTAAGACTCACATCCGTTCTAATGGAAGCAACGCTCAGCCGGGATTGAAGGTATCTGCCCGTATCGTTGTCAGCGACAAGACGCTGTGGCAGCAGGTATTCAAGAAATAGTGGCAGGAGAACTGCCGGTTGCCTGGCATGAAGAACATTGTTAGCTTATGATTGAACGAGTTCGTCGCTTTTGTAGTCAACTCAGGATTGGTCGTATTCTTGGACTTCATGCTATTGAAGGCAGAATACTCTTCCAATGAGAAGACTGTGTTCGGCATGAAGGCAAATAAAAATGGGCAGAATAGAACCGCAAATAGCACTCCTTGAAATCTTCGACTTCGATTCGCCCGAAGTTATCTACAGTTTGTCAAAAGTCGTAGGCGGTATCTTTCATCTAAAGAAGTGTTCATCTTCTTTGTGTCGTTAACAGGAGCAGCCTTCTCTGGCTGTGAGAAGATATTCCCGAGAAGGTCTCCGGAGTTAAAGAGCGGCCCATGCTGAAGGAATATCTCAGTTATCTCCGCGAGGCCGACACACTTGTTGTCTATAAATTCGATCGCATTGGTCGTTCGCTGAAAGACCTCGTCGACATCTTTGCCGATCTGAACCGCCGTGGCATCATGCTCACGTCGATAGAGGATCATGTCGACGCGTCCTCGCC
>OHBX01001044.1_pt1 | contig 12008 bp, 6 predicted proteins | sample 1577441 | NCBI WGS metagenome assembly OHBX01 (sample SAMEA3879561, study PRJEB24766) | human gut metagenome | biome: human-associated habitat; feature: feces | place: USA | collected 1985/1987 | reverse complement strand
AAGCATGCGGCGGACTTATTTTTACGAGTACGCAAAAAAGGGCGTCGTCGTTGCGAATATCGACTATATCTGGGCACCGTTAAAACAGTTTCCGTATCCCGTTCAGGACGTGCTGGATGCAATCGATTTCTTGTTCGACAACGCGGAACGACTTAATATCGACACGTCGAAAATTATCTTCGGGGGAGAGTCGGCGGGCGTTTACTTCGGCATGATTTTGAATTTTATCGCGGGACATTTCGAGACTCTTGACGTCATGGGGCTGAAATTCCGCCACGCAAAAGAGTTCAAAATCACCGTAAATATGTTTAATTGCGGCGCGTTCGATATGCGTTCGCTTGCATCGTCCAAGTTCCCGGGCATGGATATTATGGTGGAAAGTCTTACCGATATTTCCACGAAAGACATAAGAGAAGGGCTTTACGAGGACCGAATCAACGTGATTTATCCTGAAAAGTTTCTTGACGAAAACTTCGCGCCGACGTTCATTATCTGCGCCGAAAAAGACGCGCTTATGACGGATAGTTTTGCATTAAAGGCAAAACTTGACAAATTTCACGTCAAAAACGAGCTTTTGAAATGTACCGGCGCATTGTATGGCAGGCACGCTTTTGCGGTGTCGACCGTCACGCCGATGGGGCAGAAAATCCTTGAAAAAACGCAAAAATTCGTATTTGACGCGCTTTATGCAAAAAACGAACACGAACAGGAACAAGAAGAATCCGCCGCATAGTATCCGTTCAGTTAAATAAATCATATAAAAATATATCACATAAAAACGAAAAAACAAATGCGTCCGACAGGGCGCATTTTGTATTATTAAAATATGTGTTTATTACATTGTTGTAACGTTTCTCTGATAAAAAATAACGTATGCAGCAAAAAATTAAATAGAGTTCTGAAACAAACTCCAGATATTTACAGGCGAGAAAAAAACAAAAATTACTATGATTTAAGGCAATTTTCAGAATAGTGCAGTATAACCGTACTATGCGTAAAACACGAGTTTTACGCACAATAAGCCCGATAAAATGCCGTTCAGGGCGGCGAATGTCATTTTTTGGCGTTTTTTATCAAATATTCAATCGTTTGTTTGACGGCGATTTTTGCGTGTTCGTACGTAAGGCTTCCTTGCAGATACGCAACGTACGGTTTTCTTATCGGAGAATCCGCCGAAAGTTCAATTGAACTTCCTTGGACAAACGCGCCCGCAGCCATGATTACCTGGTCGTTATATCCCGGCATATCCCACGGATACGGCACGACGTTGCTGTCGATCGGCGCAGACGCTTGTACGCCGCGAATGAACTCGACAAGTTCGTCTTCGGTGTCGAATTTTATACTTCTTATGATATCGTTGCATTTCACGCCGGGATTCGGCAGCGTTTCGTAGCCCAAATCGTTGTAAACCTGCCCAAACAGTATGCTTCCTTTTACGGCGTTTTTAACGGTAATCGGCGCCATAAAAAGCCCTTGATAAAACGGCAGATAGCCGCCGAGATAACTTCCGATTTCGTTTCCTATCGACGGCGACGTGAAACGATACGAAATCTGGCGGATAACTTCGGCTTTTCCTGCAAGATATGCGCCAGTGGGCGCGATTCCGCCGCCTGCGTTTTTGATTAAACTGCCTACGATAAGGTCCGCGCCGACGTTTGTCGGTTCAAGATAATCGATAAACTCGCCGTAACAGTTGTCGACGGCAACGATAATATCCTTATTTTTTTGCCTGATTTTGCGGATTATGTCGGAAATTGCGTCGATTGAAAGCGCGTCGCGCCATGAATATCCGCGTGAACGCTGGATAAACACCATTTTTGGACGCGTTTTTTCAATGGTTTTTATGATGTTTTCTTCGTCAAAAGCGCCGTTTTTCAGGTCGATTTTGTCAAAACTAATGTTAAAATCGGCAAGAGAACCGATATTTTTTCCGTAAATCACGTCGTAAAGCGTGTCGTAAAGGTCTCCGGCAATCGACAAAAACGTGTCGCCGGGACGTAAAATACCGAATAATGCAAGCGTCAGAGCGTGCGTTCCGGACATAATCATCGGCGAAACAATCGCGTCTTCGCATTGAAAAACGTCCGAAAATACGCGGTTTAACGTGTCGCGGCCGACGTCGTCGTAACCGTATCCGGTCGTGCCGTAAAAATGGCGTGCCTGAACGGCGTTTTTTTGGAAGGCTTTCAGGACTTTTTCCTGATTATAAAGCGCGATTTTGTCGATTTCTTCAAATTGTTTTTGACATTTTTGCTCGGATTTTTGAATAAATTCGTCAATATTTTGTATGTTTATCATAATTTACCTTAAAAATTTGTCCTTGATGTATTCGTATGCGTCGTCGTTTGCGGCGTCAAACCATTTAATATCTTTGTATTGCCGAAACCAGGTAAGTTGGCGTTTTGCGTAATTTCTCGTGTCTTTTTTTATTAGTTCTTTGAGGTCGTTTTCGCTTAAACTCCCGTCGAAAAATCCCTTAAATTCCTTATATCCGATGGCTTGCATGCTTTGACAATCGAAAGTTACGCCAGTGTTTATAAGAGATTTTACCTCGTCGACAAGCCCGTTTTCAAACATTTTATCGACGCGCTTGTTGATTCTGTCGTACAAAGAGGCGCGATCTCCGCCGGACAAACCGATCATTTCGTACTCGTACGACGGCTTTTTCATATCGTTTTCGTCGCGATTTCCGTGCGTAAGATTGATTTCAAGCGCGCGTACGACGCGTTTTTTGTCGTTTTTATGGATTTTTAACGCGGATTTTTCGTCCAGTGCCGCAAGTTTTTCGTGCATAAAATCCGCGCCTTTTTCATCGTATTCGTTTTCAAGGCTTTTTCGGAGTTTATCGTCCTTTGACGTGTCCGAGAAATTCATCGGATACAAAATCCCGTTGACGTACAGTCCCGTGCCGCCCGAAATTATCGGGGTTTTTCCGTTTTTCAAAAGTTCGTCGATTATAGGCAACGCCTTTTCGCGATATTCCGCAACCGAAAAGCTGTCTTTCGGATTTACAAAATCAATGAGATGATGCGTGACGCCTTGTTGTTCCTCGGGCGTGATTTTTGCGGTTCCGACGGTCATATCTTTGTAAATTTGCATGCTGTCCGACGAAATTACGTCGGTTTTCAACAACTTTGCGACCTGAACCGCGAAATCGGATTTCCCGGAGGCGGTCGGTCCGACGATGAATAACAGTTTTTTCATACGATCCTCTTAAACCATTTTTCAAAGTCGGTTTTTGAAAACTTAATGACGGTCGGTCTGCCGTGCGGACATTGCAGCGGCTTGTTTTCGGAATCTTTGAAACTTTTAAGGAGCGCGCCGATTTGTGCGTTATTCAATACGTCGCCGCCCTTGATTGCTGATTTGCACGCCCTTTGCATAAGTTTTTCTTTCAAAAGATCCTTTTCCGAAAGATTTACGCGGACGAAATCGCGGGTAATATCCTTGAAAAACTCGTCAAAGTTAATGTCCGTCAACGCCTCGGGAACAGCCGACACCTTGAAACTGTCGTTTGAAAACTCTTCGATATCGAAGCCGATGTTTGAAAGCGTCGGAATAATTTCCGTGATAAAGTCAAATTCTTGCGCGCTCGCGTAATATATATAAGGTATAAGCAGCGGTTGCGCGTATTCCGAGCCGTTTTTCGTGAGTTTGTCGTACAAAATGCGTTCGTGCGCGGCGTGCTGATCGATAATATAAAGGTTTTCGTCCTTTTCGACAAGAAGATACGTTGCAAATACCTGTCCGATAACTTTGCCGTCGAAGTCGAAAGCGTTGTCGGATTTCACGTCGAAGTCGATATTGTCAAAAGACTGCTGAACATTTTCGGTTTTCGCGTTTTCGGTTGCCATTTTGTTTTTGATAATCCTGTAAAACGCGTCGCCCGCGCCGTCTGCCGCGCGAGTTTGATTAAAGCCGCTAAAATTCCCGTCTTTTTTGAGAAAACCCGACAAATTTTCGTTTGAAAACGAGATATTATCGTCTGAAATAAACTTATTTTCGTCGTGATTTTTTGTAAAATCGCTGAAAAACGCGGTGTTTTCATTATTAAAATCGCCCTTTTTCGTATTTTCGCTCATAATTTCGCCGTCGTCGCTAACGTATTCGAGCTGCGGCACGCTTTTCACGTCGTCGTAAGACATGAGCGTACGCTGCACGCTTGAATAAACGAAGGAAAACATTTGATGATTGTCCTGAAACCTGACGTCGGCTTTCGACGGATGCACATTCACGTCAAGTTTGTCAAACGGCATATTGATTTCGATGACGTACAACGGATAACTGCGCTTCATCAAAAACGGTTCGTAAGCCTTCTCGACCGCGGTCGAAATTGTTTTGTTTTCGATAACGCGCCCGTTGATAATCGTCGTCTGGTATGAGCGGTTTCCCTTGAAATAAGTTGGTTTTGATATGAATCCTTTTATCGAAAAATCGCCGAATGTATTCTCGATTTCGATAAAAGTCATAGTAATTTCACGGTTATATACGCTGTTTATTGCGTTTTTGAGCCCTGTTCCGTCGGTTTTGAATATATTTTTGCCGTCGGCGTAATACGAAAACGCGATATACGGATTTGCAAGAATCATCTTTAATATCAGCGACGTTATTTCGCTTTCTTCCGACTTATCTTTTTTCAGAAACTTCAATCTTGCAGGGGTTAAGAAGAATAAGTTTTCAACGGAAATCGACGTGCCGGTAACGCCCGCGCATTCAAACGTGTTTTCAACCTTCCCGCCGCGAAGTTCCGCGCCGTACGCCGCGTCGTCCGCGTCTGTTTTTGAAATCACGTTGACCATCGAAACCGCCGCGATGCTTGCAAGCGCTTCGCCGCGAAAACCTAGCGTTCGTATTGAAAAAAGGTCGTCTTTTTTGTGGATTTTACTTGTCGCGTGCGGCAAAAACGCCGTCAATAAATCGTCTTTTGCGATTCCTGCGCCGTCGTCCGTAACCCTTATTTTACTTTTCCCTCCCGAAAACACCTCGATCTTCACCGACTTTGCGCCGGCGTCAATTGAGTTTTCGACAAGTTCTTTTACGACGGATGCCGGTCTTTCGACGACTTCGCCCGCCGAGATCAAGTTGTAGATACTGCTGTCAAGAACGTTGATTTTCATAATTTATCCGCCTTGTCTTTAAGGTCAAGTAAGATTGCAAACGCCTGCACCGGGCTGACGTTTTCGATATTCGTGTCTTTAAGGATTTTTACGATTTCGTTGTCGTCGCTGCTTTCGTCGAAAAGCGAAATTTGTTTTTGTTTCCCGCCCTTTGCCGTCATCATAATGCTGTTTGTGTCGCGATTTATGTCGATTTCTTCAAGTTGGCGCATTATGGTTTTGGCGCGCGTTACGACGTTTTTGGGGATTCCCGCAAGTTCCGCAACCTCGATGCCGAAACTTTTCGACGCGCTTCCCCTTACGATTTTGTGCAGGAAAACGATTGTCCCGCCGATTTCTTTTATGAGAATCTGGAAGTTTTTCACGCCGTCGAGCACGCCTTCGAGTTCCGAAAGTTCGTGGAAATGCGTTGCGAACAAAGTTTTTGCGCCGATATTTCTGGAAATTTCTTCGATGACCGCCCACGCGATTGAAAGTCCGTCGATTGTCGACGTGCCGCGCCCGATTTCGTCCAGAATCAACAAGGATTTGTCGGTTGCGTTGTTCAGAATCGTCGCAACTTCAACCATTTCAACCATAAACGTACTTTGCCCAAGCGTTATGTCGTCCGACGCGCCGACTCGCGTGAAAATGCGGTCGGTAAGCGAGATTTCCGCAGAATCCGCAGGGACGAACGAGCCGATTTGCGCCATTAAAGTTATGAGCGCGACCTGTCGCATATAAGTTGATTTACCCGCCATATTCGGACCGGTGATAATCATGCAGCGGTTTTCTTTTTCGTCAAGGTTTGTGTCGTTGGGGACGAACGCGGTCGATTTTGCGACGGCTTCCACGATGGGATGACGCCCGTTTTTGATTGAAATATGTTTGATTTTGTCGCTGACGACGGGTTTTACGTAATTATTACTCAAAGCGACCGTCGCAAACGATTGCAAAACGTCGATTGTCTGAACGGCTTTTGCGGACTGCAAAAACTCGTCGATATGCGTTTTGAGTTCTTGTACCAGATCTTCAAAAATCGCAAGTTCGAGTTTCACTGCGTTTTCTTCGGAACCTAATATGCGGTTTTCGATTTCTTTCAGTTCTTCCGTGACGTATCGTTCACCGCCGACAAGGGTTTGTTTGCGCTGATAGCGAAGCGGCACCATATCGACCTGCGACTTCGACACTTCGATATAATATCCGAAAATTTTGTTGTATCCGACTTTCAGATTTTTGATGCCGGTGTTTTCTTTTTCGGCGGCTTCGAGGTTGGCAAGCCAGACCGTGCCTTCTTTTTTGGCGTTTCTGTATTCGTCAAGTCGTTTGTCAAAGCCTTCCTTGATAAACTGTCCGTCCTTTATCGACGCGCCGGCGTTTTCGTCGATTGCGGCAAAAATTTTGTCCGAAAGTTTGTCGTTTGTGACGATTGTATTTGCGATTTTCGTGATGTTTTTGTCGTCAAAGCATTTTGCGACGCTTTTGACAAGCGGCAATGCATTCAGTGTTTCCCCGATCGAAATTAGGTCGCGCGGGTTTGTGTTTCCGTATGCGATACGCGCCGAAAGCCTTTCGATATCGCGGATTCCCCGAAGCGACTCGCGCAGATACGAAAGGTTTTCCTTGTCGTTTGCGATTGCTTCCACCGCGTTAAGCCTTGCGCTTATGCTTTTTGCCGAGACAAGCGGTTTTTCAATCCAATTTTTTATAAGGCGAGCGCCCATGCTCGTTACGGTTTTGTCAAGAAGCCACAGTAAGCTGCCGAAACGTTTCCCTTCGTGCATGGTTTCCGTGAGTTCGAGATTTCGTCTTGTGTTGACGTCGATGAGCATAAACGAGTCGTTTCTCACGAAGTTTATCTTGTTTATGTGCGACAAATCGCGTTTCCCCGTTTGCAGCATATATTCGACAAGCGCGCCGCCCGCGGAAATTGCCAGTTTTTTGTCCGCGCACTCAAAGGGTTCAAGGGTTTTGACGCCAAGTTGTTTCAAAAGCGTTTTTTCGGCGTTGTCGAAAGAAAACGCCCAGTCGAAAAATGTTTCGGGACGTTTCAGCCGCCCGGAATTGATTATCGTCTGACACGGTGAAATCGACGCAAGTACGTCGTCCAGCACGTCGGGGTTTTTAGCGTCGTTTTCAAAAAGGCAAAACTCGCCCGTCGACATATCCGCCCACGCAAGCCCGAATCCTTTGTCGGAAACGTAAACCGACGCGATATAGTTGTTATCTTTTTCGGGAAGAAGGCTGTCCTCGACAACCGTGCCCGCAGTGATGACGCGCACGACGTCGCGGTCGAGTTGTTTCCCCTTTTGCGCTTCTTCGGGAGTGTTGAGCTGCTCGCAAATCGCAACCTTAAAGCCGCCGTCGATAAGTTTTTTTATGTAGTTATCGACCGCGTGATAAGGCACGCCGCACATAGGCGCGCGCTCTTCAAGCCCGCAGTCGCGCCCCGTAAGCGTCAGGTTCAGAAAATCGGACGCGGTTACGGCGTCGTCGAAAAACATTTCGTAAAAATCGCCGAGGCGGAATAACAAAATGGCGTCCTTGTATTGTTCCTTGATTTCAAGGTATCTTCGCATCATCGGCGACAACTGATTTTTTTCTTTCAAAGTATTTCTCCTAAAAGTTGTGCGTTTTTGACGGCGGTGATTTTAACGTTTTTGAACTCGCCGATCATAGATTCGTCGCCCTTTGCGCTGACGAGCCTGCCGCTTTCGGTGCGCCCGACGACGTATCCGTTTTTCTTTTCCTGCATACCTTCGACAAGGATTTCGTAAACGTTTCCGACGTAATCTTTTGAGATTTCTTCGGTGATTTCGTTTTGCCTTGCGATAAGTCGTTTTATGCGATTTTGCTTGATTTCATAAGGAATTTGCGGCATTTCGGCGGCTTTCGTGCCCTTTCTTACCGAATAAATGAACGTGAACGCCGTTGAAAACCTGACTTTTTCGACAATGTCCATCGTGTCTAAAAAGTCCTCTTCGGTTTCGTACGGGAAACCGACCATAATGTCCGTCGTGATGCCGCAGTCGGGAAGGTAACGCCTTATCATGTCGATAAGCCCGAGATAATGCTCGCGCGTGTAGCGACGGTTCATATTTTTCAGAACCGAGTTGCTGCCCGCCTGAATCGGAAGATGGATATTGTTGCAGATTTTGTCGTTATCCCTGATTGCTTTCACGACGTCTTCGGTGAGATCTTTCGGGTGCGACGTCATAAAACGAATGCGGAATTTCCCGTCGATTTTCGCGACTTCCCTTAAAAGGTTTGCAAAATTTACGTTTTCGTCCGGAACGTCGTTGCCGTAACTGTTGACGTTTTGTCCGAGAAGGGTTATTTCTTTGTAGCCGTCATTAATAAGTTTTTCGCATTCGGAAATAATGCTTTTCATATCGCGGCTTCTTTCGCGCCCCCTGACGTACGGCACGATGCAATACGTGCAGAAATTGTTGCAGCCGTAATTTATGTTTACCCACGCGTTCGGGAAACTCGTGCGTGTGACGGGCGTGGTCTCGTCGTCGATATAGCCGTCGGTGTCAAGGACGGCGGCGACGCGCTTTTTCTTTTCAAGGCGGATTCTTATCTGATTTTCAAGGTCGGAAATATTGTGCGTGCCCAGAATTACGTCGACGTATTGATAACGTTCTTTCATGTTTTCGGCAAAGCCGTTTTGCTGAGTCATGCAGCCCGTAACGACGATAAGAAGGTTTTTGTTTTTCTTTTTGAGTTCCTTCATTTTGCCGATGTTGCCAAGCGCTCTGCGTTCAGCGGTGTCGCGGATACAGCAGGTATTGAAAACCACGACGTCGGCGTTTTCAGGCTCGTTCACCGCGCTCATACCCATGCCGCTTAAAATGCCCGAAATCTTTTCGGACTCGTGCAGGTTCATCTGGCAACCGTACGTTACCACGCAATATTTTTTGTTTTTGAAATCGATAATACTATTCATAGTATTAAATTATACATTTTTTTACAAATTTAAGCAAGAAATAAGCCTTACAAAAACATAAAAATTTGACTTATATGCATACTGCAACTATGAAAAAGTTTTTGAAGATTTTGTTTGTGTCAATGATGGTTTTTGCGGTGGTTTTGACCTGCGGCGGCTTAATTGCCTTTCAATGTATTACAAAAAACGCCGTTTTCGATAATACTTTAATGCCAAAAAACAAGATAACGACGGTTTTTTCGGACATAAACGGCAATAACGTTGAAGGATTTAAAAATTCATTCGCGCAATACTTTGAACTGCCCGATAACCTTAAAAACGCCGTCGTCGCCGTTGAAGACAAAAGGTTTTATAAGCATAAAGGCGTCGATACGATAAGAATTTTCGGCGCGATAAGAAACAATCTGAAAGGCGGTTCACTTGAAGGCGCGTCGACAATTACGCAGCAACTTGTGAAAAACACTCACCTTACGCAAGAAAAATCAATAAAACGAAAACTCAACGAAATAAAAATCGCAAAACAACTTGAAAAAGAATATTCAAAAGACGATATTCTGACGTCGTATCTTAACGTGTCGTATTTCGGCGGTGGGCTTTACGGCGTCAAAAGCGCGGCAAAAGGTATTTTCAACAAAAACCTTTCTTCGCTTACCCTGTCCGAGTGCGCGGTGCTTGCGGGTATTCTTAAAAATCCGTCGAAATATTCCCCCGTTGCAAGCGTCGAAAACGCGACGAAAAGGCGAAACGTCGTGCTTTCTCTTATGAAAAATCAGAATTTAATCACCGACGCCGAATATAATAGCGCGAAAAACGAAAAAATCTCGGTTGACCTGAACGCAATTTATTCCAACACGCAAAGTTATGTGGAATCGGCGTCGTTCGAGGCGGCAGGAATTTTGAACGTTTCCGTCGGCGGCGTGCTTTCTGGCGGATATAAAATCGAAACCTTCTTAAATCCCGATTATCAGGCGTGTCTTACCGAAGTTCTGGGCAATCCGAATTTTTACGTTCTGAACAAAAACGGCGTTCGCGCCGACGGTTTGTCGATAATCGTCGATAACAAAAATATGGGCGTTTCGGCGTATTTTTCAACAAAAAAACGGAATATTTACGATTTTTATCGACCTTTCGGTTCAACGGCAAAACCCGTTGTCATATACGCGCCGGCACTTTCAGAAAACGTCGTGTCCCCTGCGACGCCCGTTCTCGATATGAAAACCGACTTCAACGGATATATGCCGAAAAATTATAACGAGCATTATCTCGGGTGGACCGACGTCCGTGCTGCGATTATGACTTCGTCAAACGTCGTTGCGGTAAAAACGTACAACGCGCTGGGATTTAAGAACGCGCAGTCGTTTGCAAACAGCGTCGGCATAAACATTTCCGATTTCGACGAAAACGCGACGGTCGCGCTTGGAAACTTTTCAAAAAACAATATGTTGTCGCTTGTCGGTGCGTACGCAACATTTGCAAACTCGGGAATCTATAATAAGCCGTCGTTTATAAACCGCATTTACGACAAATCCGGTAAAATCGTTTACGAAAAATCGCTTGAACAAAACGCCGTTTTGTCCCCTGCCGACGCTTATATTATGACCGACGTGCTGGTCGATACCGCAAAATACGGCACGGCAAAAGGACTTAATAACCTTGACTTTCAGGTTGCGGCAAAAACAGGAACGGTCGGCGGTGCGGACGGGAATTCCGACGCTTATAACGTTGCGTACACTTCGTCGCACACGTATCTTTTGTGGCACGGCAACGCGTCGGGCGCGAAAAACAACGATATGTCGCTTGACGAAACCGGCGGAAGCTACGTTACTCGCTCCATGCGTGAAGTTTTGAAGTACGTCGAAAGCGGAAAATCTGCGGCGTTTACGATTCCGAGCGACGTTTATCGCGTCGATATCGACGCTTACGCACAGAAAAACAAGCAAAAAGTACTGCTTGCGACAAAGAACACGCCGAAAACGTATCTAAAAAGCGAAGTGTTCAAAAGGGATAACCTGCCCGAAAACTATTCGACCTGCTTTGACGGGTTTTCGGTTGAAGAAATCGAATGCAGTGTGTCTGACGGGATTGTCAACGTGAAAATTGCCGCCGAACCGTATCTTTATTACGACGTTTTCAGGTTTGACGGCGAACGGGAAACCCTTGTCAGACAATACGAAAACGGCAACGATAAACTGAGTTTTTACGACGTCGTTTACAACAAAAAACTTGTGAAGTATTATATAAAACCTTATTTTTACAACCAATACGGCATAAAAATAGTCGGCAACGTTCACGAAACCGACTGGTTTTTATTGAATAACGACATAAATATCGACGATTTCAGCAATTACTGAATCAATGCTTGACTTCGATAACTTCGATATTGTCCATCGCCCTTTTAATAAGACCTTCGACGTCAAGAGCCTTTTCCGCGCGTTCGATAAGTTCAAGTTTCGGACGGATCACGGGGTTTTTCGGAAGGAAAATCGTGCAGCAATCCTGATACGGAAGGATACTCGTTTCAAAAGCGTCGATATGTTTTGAAATTTTCACGATTTCTTCCTTGTCAAAACCGATAAGCGGACGAAATACGGGCAATCTTTCAATGACCTTGTTGGTAACCGTGATGCTTTGCATGGTTTGCGACGCGACTTGTCCCAGACTTTCGCCGGTGACGAGCGCGCCCGCATTGATTTGCATCGCAAGCCTTTCCGAAATACGCATCATAATGCGGCGCATAATGGTTATCATATATTCGGGTGGACAGAATTTGTGTATGTTTTCCTGAATTTCGGTGAACGGCACGATGTGGACGGTCAGCCGCCCGCACCACGGCGTGAGCAGCTGCGCGAGCTCGAGCACCTTTTCCTTGGCGGCGTCGGAGGTGTAGGGCGGGGAGAAGAAATGGACCATTTCGAGCGATACGCCGCGCTTTGCCATCATGTAGGATGCGACGGGCGAGTCGA
>OHBX01001043.1_pt1 | contig 12013 bp, 12 predicted proteins | sample 1577441 | NCBI WGS metagenome assembly OHBX01 (sample SAMEA3879561, study PRJEB24766) | human gut metagenome | biome: human-associated habitat; feature: feces | place: USA | collected 1985/1987 | reverse complement strand
GAATCCCTTGATTTTCAAGGTCTTTCTGATTTAGTCCCATTATCGCACAACAATCTTTGGTGATACAGACAGCCACTCGTTCCGCTTCAATTTCCGCAAGCATCGCTTGAAAACCGGGGCGGTCATAGGTCACACCGCTCACGCCATCATCCACAAAAAATGTGGGATTCGGGAAATGGTGCTCCCGTGCATACCGCAAAAGCATATCCTTCTGATTTTCAATGGACAAAGACTCTCCGGCTCGTTCATCCTCCTGCGAAAGACGGCAGTAGAGTGCTGTGATTTTGTTTGTTGCTCCGTTCATTTCTGAATCCTCCTTTGGTGGAGCAACTGTCAGTACAGGATTGGTTGCTTCTATTGTACCAAGAGACTCTGTATTTGTCATTCGGAATCCTCCATCTTTTCTGCAAACTTTTTACTGGTAATGCGCTCCAGCTTGCGGACAAAGCTCTCTGTTCCCTCGTAGCTGCCCGTGACGGTGTAAACCGTGCCGTGAATGACCTCGGTGACGGTCAATTCGGGAACCCAGAAAGCGGACAGGTTTTTCGCGCAGAGATGCCCATCCTCGTTAAAGTAGCAGTTGCGCCGGGGATGGTCGGGCGGCAAGGGCTGCGGTTTCAGATACGGGTCTGGATTGGAGAAGTAATATTCCGCTGGCTCGTCATGGTCAGTCTTTTCCCATTCCTCGATTTCTGCCAGCAGATCAGGGTCGATCTCGTGTTCAAATGGTTTGTTCTCGTTCATAAGTACCTCCTGATTTTCTATTCAAATTAGTGTTCAATTTCCTGCTTTTTCTGCCGCGTCGCGGTGTTCTGGCGCTCCTGCTCATGCTGCACCTCGTAGATGTTGTAGTGAATCGCCCATAGCTTTTTCGCGTCGGCATGGAGCGGCGAAAGCTCTGACTGAATCTCCTTGTATTCCTGCTCCAACTGTTCGCGCTCTCTGCGCCATGCGGTGATAGGCAGCTTGCCATCCTTGAAATAAGGTTTCAGCTTGCGTTCCGCCATATAAAATGTCCGCAGTTCATCATCGTGTTCTGCTTTGTACTTCTGCCGTGATTTCTCAAAGCAGATGGATTTCAGCTTATCCGCAGCGGGCTTGCCGGATTTGTAGTAGTCCACCATACGCAGCAGCTCGTCCAACTCCTTGATACGGACTTGCTTTGCCGACGCAGATTTTTTCATCGTATCGATCTTGTCCTGCATGGCGTGAATTGCGTTATCCAGATCGTCCACGGTATAAAGGTTCTTGGATTGTAAAAAGCTGAACGCCTCGGCGTATCGCTGCAAGTTGGCGTTCTTCGCCTTATTGCTGTACGCGCCCTTGTTGCGGATGCTGCAATGCAGCGCCAGCAGATCGTTGAGCATGGGCGGCTGGGGCTTGGCAAGCTCGGCTTTTACGTCCTTCAGCCAGCCAATCAGCGCGGCGATTTTCTCTTTTGCCTCTCGCAGCAGCGCGTTGGTTTTCTTTCAGCAGCTTGTTGTCGGCGGCGATCTGCCGGTTTACTTCGCCCTTGTCGGTGCGGATGCCCTTCGCTTCCATTGCGCGGACAGACGGTCCCTCATGGGCGGTAGGAATCTGTTCAATGCCTTGCCGCTCATAGCTACGGTGGTCGATCTGGCAATCCAAACCTTTCTCCGCAAACTTCTGATTGCACAGATCAGCCCACGCCTGCCGCCATTCTTCCAACGTCTCTGGCTTGCCCCAATCGGTGGTCGGCACAGCGTTGAACACATTGTTTCCTGCTTCGTCCCGGATGCGATCCCCATGCTCGTCCAGCACATATTCCCGCCGCTGCTTGTTGCCCCATCTGCCGTGTTCATCCAAAGGACGGATGGGACACATAACATGAAAGTGGGGATTGGAAATGCCGCCGTCTTCCTCGTCCGGCTGATGCACGGCAAAGTCCGCCACCATGCCCCGGCTCACCAACTGCTCTAACAAAAATTGCCTTGCAAGGTCGATGTTCTCCTGCATGGAAAACTCGTTCTGCAAGGCAATGTCAAAGCTGTATGCAAGCTGGGCTTTCTTCCCGCGCTCGGCTTTTTCCACGGCGTTCCAGAGCGTTTCGCGGTCTGCATACTCCGATGGCGCATGAGGGGGAAGCAGGATTTCTGAGCAGATCACGCCGCCCTTGCTGGTGTAGTCGCTGTCCTCGCCGTGGTACTCGCTGTACAGCTTTTCGCCGGAGCGATAGGCAGCAGACGCAACAGCGGATTGTCCCGCGCTGCGCTTGATCTGCGTTACATGAAAATGGAACAGTGCGATGCTTAATCACCTCCTGCATGATTGCTGATAACTTCCGTGAGTAGCCTTTGCGTGTCCGGCAGAGCAAAGACCTGTTCGGCAAAAGCGTAAAACGCAGTTTCGCTCAAATCTTTCGTCTGCGGTGCGACGCTCTCGATGGCTGCACCACGGGTGATAAGCCGGTGTGCTCGCTTGCGCCGATCTCCCTTTTCGTAGTAGGCGGCGCGGTTTTCGAGGCGCTGGATTTTGTGCCGCTCCTGTGCAAGCTGCCGCTCGATGTTTTCTTTCTCGGCATTCAGCTCAGCAAGGGTTTTCTGTTTTGGCATGGTTAACCTCCTTCGATTTGATAAGATAGATGGATAGAAAAAGACCGCCTACGTTTTCGGTAGACGGTTTGGGTAACGATATGGAATTTTCAGACTTTGCGGCGGGAACGGTCTGTGCCAGCAGACCGTTTTCGCTGCAAAGTGCGCTGGGATAGCTGCTATGGCAGCGCAAGGGAGGCACTCCCTTGTTCGGAATGAAGTGACGCAAAACAGCCCGGACTTCAATTGTCCGGGCTGTTCGCTCCGCAGAGCGCACAATACAGGGTTTACCCTGTATAGAAATGCGCCATTATTCTGCCAGTTGTTCTCCCCGTCCCAGGTCTCGGAGACGCAGGTCACCGCGCTGTGTTCCTTCATAATCATGGGGATGCTGTTGCTGTTTCGAAGGTCTGTGATCTCCGGATCATCCTGCCCACTAATGGGCAGAAGCGTTGGAGACGTCGGCTACTTTTCCATCCTTGCAGGTAACATTCAGCGCCCGGATTTCCTCCAGCGCATCATCCCTGGCATAGGAGAAAGACACAACTGTCTCGCCGTCTCCCAGCGCCCGGAAACTGGCAACAAAGGTGCCGTCATCGTCCTCCAGCGTGAGCAGTTCCAACAGGGTGGTGTCGTCGATGGTAAAGTTCCAAATGAATCCTTCCTTTTCGGCGGGAAGGCGGACGGTCAGAATGCCTGCTTCCTGATCAATTTCATACCAGGTGTCGGATGTTTGTTCTTCCAAGGAGCTTCCGTCAGCTTTTCCTTCACTGGTGTTCTGTCGGCCGCACCCGGCCAGCAGCCCTGTCACGCAGGCGAGAGACAGGATCAGGGCAAGCACCCTTTTTACGTTGTATTTTTCTTTCTGAATCATATCATGTTACCTCGATTCTATATGTCGATCCATCAGGGAATCCAATAGCGGATGATCTGCACCACCTGCTTCTGCCGGACAGTGATGACCGTGTTGTAGCAGTTGAAGGGCGTTTCGCTGGCCTGAATAGCCGCAGGGACGTCCTCGTACTCATAAACCAGGCCATCAGGTTCATGTTCCAGGTCGGCGTGATCTTCAAAGGTGCAGTCGGTAGATAGGGGCAGGGTGATCGTTCCCAGATCATAGTAGATCGGATGGTCATCCATTGCGTAGGTGCGGTACAGACCGTCATCCTCGATCAGCTCTACGCCGCCGCTTTCGATGCCGCCGTTGATGATGACGGTGCCGTTATCCCGCCGGATGCTCTCAACGGTCACCGGCTTCCGACAGACCTGGATCTGGTCGCCTTCTTTCAAACCCTGAATATCTTCCAGTTCATAGCAGTCATAGTCATGGATCTCCGCGGTCAGGGAATACCCATCCCCGGTTTTGACAAGGTCCGCTGCCGTGAAGTCTGCAGAGTATTCGCCATCGGCAAAGGCGTCCTCCACACTTTCCATCGGATACAGCGGCATGACGTACCCCAGCTTCTCCGCAATGGTTTGGGCGGTGTCCAGCAGCACCTGGGCATCGCTGCCGCCGGCAACACACCACTGCACCTCGGCCTCCGGAGCATACCAGCCCACCCAGGCCGCATCCTCGGACTTGCGCAGCTGGATGGAAACATCTTCGCCGCTCCTGTCCAGGCTCTCCGTCCAGTCAGCATAAATACCGGAGATGTCCTGGGGCTGCTCTGCCTTTAAGGCACGGCAGTAGTACGTCTGCCCGCCCTGTTCAAAATTGACTTCGGCCATTTGCTTGTCGCTTGCCCCTGTGTCGATCAGGTAGTAGGAGGTGCCGGAGGCACTGTCCGGCAGGGGGATGGAGTATCCCAGCTGCTGAAACTCAGCTGCGCTGGATTCGTGCATGGGGTTTGCGATCATGGCCGGTTGGTCGGTGCCTCGGTGGGACAGGGTGATGGTAGTTACAGCTACTGCAAGACAGGCGGCAATCGCCCCGGCTCTGTACAGCCAGGACCGTCTCTTTTTCATAGGCTGCTGAGCTTCCTCCAGCAGGTCATCGTCTACGGCGTTCATCCATTTTCGAAAACGAGTTTGATTCATAGTCTGATCCTTTCCTGTTCCAGTTCCGTGCGCAGCCGTTCCCGTGTGCGGAATAAGGATGTCTTAACCTTTGCTTCGCTGACACAGCATTCTTCCGCGATCTCCCGGATGCTCGCTCCATACCAGTAGCGTCGCAAAAAGAACACGCGGGCCTCAGCGCTCTGACGGCGCAGGAAGCCGTTCAGCACCCGGCGCAGCTCTGATGCATCCAGTTCTGTGTCCGGATCACCCTGTCCGGCAACGATCCAGGGTTCCAATTCCTCAAAAGCGTCGGTGAGGGCGGTGCTGCGCTGGGCGGCAGTATTGTAATTATAGCGGTCCAATGCCAGATTCCGGGTGATGCGGGCCAGATAGGCCCGCAGAGAGCGGGGGCGTTCCGGCGGGATGGCATTCCAGGCACGAAGGTAGGTGTCACTGACACACTCCTCCGTGTCTCTGGGGTCTGCCAGGAGCCGCCGGGCCACACTACGGCACAGCGCACCATATTTCTTCTGGGTCTGGGTAATGGCTTCCTCGCACCTCTGAAAGAACAGTTGAATGATCTCCTGATCTCCCATGGCGGCTGAAAATTGTGCTTTCTCTGTTTCGATTTGTCCCATAGTGTTTCCCCCGGTACTTGAAGCGGCTTCATCCTATTAGACGGCACCATATCCGTTTTCGTTTCAGTTCTTACAAAGAGATCCTTGAGGATTTGCTCCGGCGCCATGGTCATCGTTTGCCCTTTTCATCGGCATATGCTTCATCCACGTTCATTTTATTCTTCAGGGCTGTATTCCAATATGTCACCCGGCTGACATTGCAGCACGTCACATATCGCAGCCAATGTAGAAAACCGGATGGCGCTGATATGCCCGTTCTTCATCTTGGAAAGGTTCACATTTGCAACGCCGACTTTCTCCGACAACTCATTCAGGCTCATTTTCCGGTCCGCCATTACGCGGTCCAGCCTTAAAACAATATGTCCCATTGTCCGCCCCCTTACAGCGTTTCATCCGATTCTTTTTGGAGCTGAATCCCGTACTTGAATACAGTTACCAAACACATTGTTACGGCGAAAGCAATTAAGACGCCCCACTGAATGCTGATCCCGGTGTCTCTTCCGGCAGACAGGAAAGCGGTAGACAGCGTTTCACCAATGGTGGCAAACAGCGCAACGGGAAGAAGAGAAAAACCGAATGCTCTCATCTTTGTCACAAGTTCTTCGCAGAACGGAGATTCACACTTTGCAAGCACCGCAAACAGTCTTTTCAGCATAAACAGAGCTGCGGCAGCAGAAGCAGCAAACAAAGTCGCGAAGATAAGGACTGACACCAAATTCGCCGAACGGTACTCAGCAGGCGATGACGTGGCTTCGATCACCTTTGTGTTTTCTTCGGAATGAATTTTGGCGGAAGAAAATGACTGGTTGAAAAATGAGAGTTTCATATTGAAATCCTGATCTTCAGGAGGAATAATCTTATTATTTCCACCGCTCAGCATTGCCTCGGGGCTTACGTCCCCCGCATAAGAAAAACCATCTGCAAGAATGTCCCACAGGGAATCGAAATTCTTTTCGTTGATCCTGAATTCGGCATGATTGGTAACGCGAACTGTTAGCGCATCCTTTGGAAGCGTAGACACAAAAATTGTAGCTACACAGCTCGCTGCAGCCGCTAAGATCGCGATGACCATTAAGACGGTCATTGCAATCTTGCCCACTTTACCGAACTTGTGGAAGTTTGAAAGAGTTTTAGAATTCATAAGAACGCCTCCTACGCAAAACATAAATTATTTAACGTTTATCGTTATGTTTGCAGTATATACCGATACATATGCTTTGTCAAGAGATTTTTAATGTTTATCGTTAATTATTTTATGTTATCTTGAGACAAAAGCGAGTCATATTAGCTATCGATATACCTTATTCCGCATAGCCACAAGCTGCCTGTCCTCGTTCTGATCTTTGCTTGATACACGGATATAGCCGTAAGCAGGTCCTGCGATATTACCTCACCTCCCGGCGCTTCTGCCAGACTAAATCATAGCCCAGCACATCGGCCAGCTCCACGGCCTCAGTGTACCGCAGGGAGCCGCGCCGCAGCTTGCCGGACAGGTTGGGGACGGCCATCCGCTGGAATTGCCGCCCGTGTATCCCTGTTCACAAGGGACACCTATCGTTTTTGCTGTTCTGTTTGCCTTTTTGTAGTTCGGTGAAAACGCACACGGAACGGCGTGCTGTGTTCGCTGCCCGGTGCATCGCTGATTGATATGGGCAACGGCACAAAAACAGCGGGTTCTTCGCTGTTTTCACATGGTTTGAAAATAGCTGTGGTTTTTTGCCACTTTTCCCGAACTCGTTCCTGCCCGGAGGATCGCTCCCGGCGTTCCCGTCCCCGTTGGTATGCTCGCGCTTTTGCGGTCATGGCAAATACTTCGCCGGGGGACATATCCCATTCGGACAGTCATTCGATTTTCAAGGTTCAGGTGTTGTTAAAGGTACAGTTTAACGAAAAAATACGCTCTTTCCCGTATATCCAAGAGGTTGGAAAAGAGCGCAAAACAGGCTGGATTTCCACGCTTAGAGACAGAAAGAAGGAGGGGTGCGCCATGCAGATAAAACTCACCATACAGGAGCGATTGAAGGATTTGCGAGTGGAACGTGGCCTGACGCTGGAACAGCTTGCGGAGCAGACCGGGCTTTCCAAGTCCGCCCTCGGCAAATATGAGGCAGACGAGTTCAAGGACATCAGTCCATTCAGCATTGTCACGCTGGCGAAGTTCTACGGCGTGTCCACGGACTATCTGCTGGGTATGACAGAAACGAAAAATCACCCAGACACAGAGCTGGACGCTCTGCATCTGAGTGATGGTGCGATAGAAGTATTAAGGACGGGGACGTTTAATCACCGACTGCTGTCGGAAATGCTGTGCCACAAAGATTTCCAACGTATGATGTTAGATGCGGAGATCTATGTGGACTGGATTGCAGATATGCGGATCAACGATATGAACGCCATGCTGGAAGCAGTACGGAAGATGGCCCTGATGAAGCAGGACGGACAGAACGATCTTGCCACCCGGACATTGGAGCTGGCCCAGGTGCGGGAGGATGACTATTTCGGTCATGTGCTTGCCGACGATCTGAAGGCGATCCTCCGTGTCATTCGGGAGGAACACAGCAACGATACCACAACGGCAGATACACCCTCAAATCTGAAAGCGGCAGGGCTGGGCTCTCTGATCGAAGAATAAGCTGACATCGCTGAGTGGGCGGGATTTAACGATTGCTGAAATTGAAGCAGAGGAAGCATAAATCAAGCAGCATTACCGGCGTGGCACAGGAATGAAAGAAGATATGTGAAAAGACGGGCAAGCTGTGGGCGGAGGATCATTGCAGCTAATGAGACCGCCGCCGGGGGATGGCCGGTCACATACGATGCTTCTCATCTATACGAGCGGGGCAATGGTCACACAGCTTGGGCATGAGACATCCCGATGAGGTGCAGACAGAATATCTGCACCTCATCGGGGTTGTCATATATCTATATACCGGTTTATACACGATCCTGCTGAAACCGATCCAGCCCGCTTCGCAGCAGGGCTGCAGCCGCCTTACCATCACCCGACTCGATATAGCTTGTGAACTGCTCCAGTGTTTCCAAGCACTGGGCCGCGCCCTCCGCGGCAACGTATTCCTGCCAGAAGGCCAGATTGACAGTGGCAAAGGCGTTAAAGATCAGCGGTGTGATGGTGTTGCCGCTGAGGAACGTGATGCCCCGGTGATAGCGAAACAGTGCCTGGGCAAACTCGGCGGTGCTTCGGCAGGAGGCCTCCTCCGCCTGCCGCTGGAGCGCGCGGAGCGCCGCCATATCCGCCGCCGTATGCTGGACAGCCAGCTCCTCCATGGCGGGAGCCTCCAGATAGTACCGCAGCTTCAGGATGCTCAGCGCCGTTTTTCGGTCAGGGATGCCGCCGTGGAAATCCATGATGGCACGCAGTGTCTCCAGACTGCCGGTCTGTGCGTAGTCCGCCACGGTCACGCCCCGGCGGGAGGCAATATTCAAAAAGCCCAAGCGGTGCAGCTCCCGCAGTCCCTCATGTACCACGGTCTTGCTGATTTTCATTTCATCCGCCAGTTCCCGTTCTGTGGGCAGCTTTTCGCCGGGCCGCAGCTGGCCTGATAAAATCATACCCTCTAACTGCTGCACAAACAGCTCCTTAATAGACGGTGCTACGATCTCGCGGAACTCCATACCCATCACTCCTCTGGTCAGACCACGACCATATAATATGATAGCATAACTTTGTGGGAATAGTCAATGGATTTTGCAAACAAAAATTGTTACTATTTCGGTGTATAAATCACAAAATAAGCCGTTTCCGGTCCGAAACAAAGCAGATCGGTCAGGCACACAGATGGAGGAGAGACTATGCGCGATATCAATGGCAGTAAGCCCACCGACTTCCCTCTGGACGAGAATAAGTTACCCTTTGCGATCCCCGATCCTGATCGGCCGCCCCGAAAGAACCTGCTGAAGCTGGGAGCGATGATCACAAACCGCATCGGCCTGAAAACCACCGTGGACGACCCGGAATACTGGGGGCTGGACGGCGTGCTGACCGACGAGATGGTGGACGTGGCACTGAAGATGGGCGTCCGCAAGCCCAAGACCATCGGCCAGATGATGAAGCTGACCAAGATGGAGCGAGAGCCTCTGGAAAAGCTGCTGGATGAAATGTCCTGGCTGGGTCTGCTGGAATACAACTGGGAAAATCTGGACGGCAAGAACCCAAATCACGAAAAACGCTGGATCCTGCCGCTGTTTGTGCCCGGCAGCGCCGAGTTCTTTAACATGAACAAACAGCAGATTGCCGACCACCCCGAAGTGACCGCCTTTTTTGAGCGGATGACCTTTTTGCCGCTGGAACACATTACCGCCATGGTGCCCCCAGGCGGCGCAGGCATTGGCATGCACGTGATCCCGGTCGAAAAAGCCATCGAGACCGAAAACCAATCGCTGGATATCGAACACATCTCCCACTGGCTGAAAAAATACCAGGGCAAGTATGCCGCCGGCCCCTGTTCCTGCCGTATGTCCCGCGCCGCCATGGGCGAAGGCTGCGGCGATGACCCGGATGACTGGTGCATCGGCGTGGGCGATATGGCGGACTATCTGGTGGAAACCAACAAGGGCCATTATGTGACCTATGACGAAGTGATGCGGATCTTGCAGAAAGCCGAGGACAACGGCTTTGTGCACCAGATCACCAACATTGACGGCGAGAACAAGATTTTTGCCATCTGCAACTGCAATGTCAACGTCTGCAACGCCCTGCGCACCAGCCAGCTTTTTAATACGCCGAATATGTCCCGCAGCGCCTATGTGGCCGCGGTGGAGACGGAGAAGTGCGTGGCCTGCGGGCGCTGCGTGGAGAACTGTCCCGCCGGCGCGGTGAAGCTGGGCCAGAAGCTCTGTACCAAGGATGGCTTTATCGAGTATCCCCGGCAGGAGCTGCCGGATGAGGTGAAGTGGGGTCCGGAGAAGTGGGCCGTTGACTACCGGGACAAGAACCGGGTCAACTGCCACGAAACCGGTACCGCGCCCTGCAAGACCGCCTGCCCCGCTCATATCGCCGTACAGGGCTATCTGAAGCTGGCGGCGCAGGGCAAATACCGAGAGGCTCTGCAGCTTATCAAGCGGGAGAATCCGTTCCCCGCCGTATGCGGCCGCATCTGTAACCGACGGTGTGAGGATGCCTGCACCCGCGGCACGGTGGATCAGGCCGTGGCCATCGACGAGGTGAAGCGGTTCATTGCCCAGCAGGATCTGGATGCCGCCACCCGCTTTGTGCCGGAAAAGGTCATCCCCAAGGTGGACGGCGAGTTCGGCGAGAAGATCGCCGTCATCGGCGCAGGCCCGGCTGGCATGAGCTGCGCCTTCTATCTGGCAGAGAAGGGCTATCGGCCCACGGTGTTTGAGAAAGAGGCTCGGCCCGGCGGTATGCTGATGAACGGTATCCCCTCCTTCCGGCTGGAAAAGGATGTGGTGGAGGCGGAGATCGATGTGCTGCGGGAGATGGGCGTGGAATTCCGCTGCGGCGTGGAGGTGGGCAAGGACGTCACCATCGCCCAGCTCCGCGAGGAGGGCTACAAGGGCTTTTATGCGGCTGTGGGGCTCCAGTCCGGCGGTAAGCTGAATATCCCCGGCGGAGAAGCGCAAGGTGTTCAGTCCGGCATCGACTTTATGCGCCATGTGAACAGCGGAGCTGACGCCAAGCTGAGCGGCCGTGTGGTGGTCATCGGCGGCGGCAACATCGGTGCCGATGTCGCACGCACCGCCCTGCGCTGCGGCGCGGACAGCGTGGAGCTGTACTGTCTGGAGGGCTATGAGGATATGCCCATGGGCGAGGAGGATCGCGGCGAATGCGAGCGTGAGGGCATTATCATCCACGCGGGATGGGGGCAGACGTCCGTCATGGAGCAGGACGGCAAGTGTGTCGGCATCAGATTCCGCAAGTGCCTGTCTGTAAAGAACGACGAGGGCCGCTTTGATCCGAGGTTTGACGATGCTGTTACGGAGGAGACCGCCTGTGACGTGGTACTGTATTGCATCGGGCAGAAGGTGGAGTGGAAGGAATTGCTGGCAGGCACGAAGGTGGAATTTAACCCCAACGGTACCGTGAAGGCCGATCCTGTCACCTATCAGACTGCCGAGCCGGATATCTTCGTGGGCGGTGATGCCTATACCGGCCAGAAGTTTGCCATCGACGCCATCGCCGCCGGCAAGCAGGGTGCGGTATCCCTGCATCGCTGGGTGCAGCACGCCACGCTGACCGTGGGCCGTGACCGCCGCCGGTTCATCGAGCTGGATAAGGAAAACGCCCTGATCGCCGTGGACAGCTACGACAACACGCCGCGCCAGCGCATCGGCTACAACGACGCCCTGCGTAAGACCTTCCGGGACGAGCGCGTGGCCTTCACCGCCGAGCAGGTGAAGGCGGAGACAGCCCGATGCCTGGGCTGCGGCGCCAGCATCGTGGACCCCAATAAGTGCATCGGCTGCGGCGTGTGCACCACCAAGTGCGCCTTTGACGCCATCCACCTGCACCGGGAGCGTCCGGAGTGCAGCACCATGTACGCCTGCGAGGACAAGATGAAGGCCATCCTGCCCTACATGATCAAGCGGAACATCAAGATCAAGAAGGCGGAGCGCAGGGCTAAAAAGGCGGCCAAGTGATATGCATGAGCTGGGCATTGTCTTCCACGTGATCAAGACCGTGGAGCGCGTGGGCGCGGAGAATGACCTGACCCGCGTGGCGGGCGTAACGCTGGAGCTTGGCGAGGTGTGCGGCGCCATCCCAAGGGAGCTGATCAGCTGCTGGGACTGGGCCGTGCAGAAGTCCGACCTGCTGCGGGGCGCGCAGCTGCACATCGACACGCTGCC
>OHBX01001030.1_pt1 | contig 12192 bp, 14 predicted proteins | sample 1577441 | NCBI WGS metagenome assembly OHBX01 (sample SAMEA3879561, study PRJEB24766) | human gut metagenome | biome: human-associated habitat; feature: feces | place: USA | collected 1985/1987 | reverse complement strand
TTTGGTGATAGCTGACGATGTTAGCTGCGGCTTTCTTCATAACCTCGACAAATTCCGGCTCGATCAGGGAAAAGGCTTCTTCGATCTCTGCCTCTGTTACCTTGAAATCTGCTGCTGTAATATTGTTTTTATCAAATTTATGTGCCAGCTCATATAAAGCACTGTCGCCGTTTTCCCTGACATCCGCAATGATGTCTGCGACTACCTTCTCATACTGTCCGTAGTTGTTCGGGCTTCTTTTTAACAGATCATTTAATAATGTTTTTTTACTTTCCTGTGTCAGTTTTACTATTCTCATGAAAGACGCTCCTTTAATTGTGAGATCAGTTTACGAATCCGTTCTGCTTCCATTTTCATACTTACCTGGTTCACGACAACACGTGCTGACAATGGACATACTTCTTCCAAAACAGTCAATCCATTTTCCCTTAATGTTGTTCCAGTCTCTACAATATCACAAATCACTTCAGAAAGTCCGACAATTGGAGCAAGTTCGATAGAACCATTTAATTTAATGATTTCCACGGTCTGATGTTTTTTGTTGTAAAAATAATCCTTTGCGATATGAGGATACTTGGTGGCAACTCTTATCTGCTCATGATGCTGTAAAAGCTCCCTTGCGCTCTCCGGTCCGCATATGCACATGCGGCATTTTCCAAAACCTAAATCAAGCACCTCGTATATATTTCTGCCCTCCTCGAGGATGGTATCCTTTCCTACCACACCGATATCGGCAGCGCCATACTCCACGTATGTAGGCACATCAGGTCCCTTTGCCAGGAAAAATCTAAGCTTAAGCTCCTCATTTACGAAAATCAGCTTTCTGGTATCCGGATCCTTCATCTCCTCACAGGTGATACCTATCTGCTCAAAAAGCTGCAAAGTCTTCTTTGCAAGTCTGCCCTTTCCCAGGGCAAAGGTTAAATATCTGTCATCACTCATCTTTTATTCCTCTATAAACTCAACTCTGTTTATACGGTTGTCTACCGCATATGAAGCATAGTCCTCTTTCGTTTTATTTTTGTCCTTAAGCACCATCTGTGTATTTACTCCATCTCTTCGAAGCTCCATAGAGCGCTTGATTGCCGCATGGTATGCAGCCTCCTCAAATACTATAAGTGAGGAATTCTCAATGACAGGCACATCAATATCCTGACGGCTTAATGCTGCCATGAGCTGATCCACAACAATTGCAAAGCCGATTGCAGCAGCGTCCTTTCCAAAGTGTGAAAGCAGCTTGTCATAACGGCCTCCCTTTACAATAGGCTCTCCTGTACCATATGTGTAGCCCTGGAAAATGATACCTGTGTAATATGTGTAGTCACTGATAAGTCCAAGCTCATACGAAATATATTTCTCAATGCCGTATGCCTTTAAGTATTCTCGAAGCTTAAGCAAAGTATCAATAGATGATAATATCTCATCATAGCCCTTCGCAAGCTTTAAAGCCTCCATAAGCTGCTCATCCTGTAAATCGAAATTGTCTAACAGTCCAAACAGCTTCCTTAGCTTGTCGTTCATTGAAAGACTGTCAACAAACTCCTCCACACCGAAGAAATTTTTATTTGCTATGAGCTCTCTTAGGTTTTCCTCCTGCTCCCCTGACAGCCCTGCTGCCTTTGTGAGACCGTAAAAGAACTGCGAATGTCCGACTGAAATCTGGAAATTCTTAAGTCCGCTCTCAAGCATCGACTCAACTGTCATCGAAAGTATCTCGGCATCTGCAGAGATAGAGCCGTCACCTATCAGCTCTGCACCGCACTGTGTGCTTTCCTTGAGCCTGCCCTGATAATCCGATGAATTGATAAAAGTATTGCCAAGATAACACAGCTTGACAGGCATATCGTCCTCTATATAGTACTTAGCCGCACTTCTTGCAATAGAAGGTGTGAAATCAGGACGAAGGACAAGCGTATTGCCCTCCTTGTCAAAAAACTTGTATAAATCCTTTGAAGGGGTTGTTCCGACATCGCTTCCAAAAATATTAAAAAACTCAAACGTAGGTGTCATGATATCATGATATCCGTATTTTAAAAGTGTACGGTGCAGCTTATCCTGCAAATACAGCTTTTTTTTGCATTCTCCGTTATATATGTCCCTTACTCCGTCCGGAGTGTGTAATAATTGATTTTCCATAATCTGTAAAATCTCGCTTTCATATAGTAAAGTGTTATCGTGGTAATATGCTACCATACGATAGTAATACTGTCAAGCCCTGCAATTTAAGTCAAGCTGAAGTGCGTTCAGATACGGCACAAGTATTCCGGGCACTTCCGGGAGAAAAAATGCCGGCTCAAGCTCCTCATAGCGGAAGCTCTTTCTTCCGCCTTCTGCAGCTCTATCCCAGAATTCTGTCAGCTTTTTAAACGTGAGATAATAGTATTCGTTCCTGTGTGTGTACGATATAAGGATAAATGCAACACCATCCTGTTTTTCAAAGCATCTCATAAACTCTACCTGATGCTCATGTATATTGGCAAGGGGAAACGTGTCGGTATTACATTCTTTTGCATCAAAGCATACCGGGATTCCCTGTACAGCGCCAATATAGTCAACCGTACTCTTCTGCTCGAAATAAGCCAGTGTAATGTGTCTGGTTTCCGGCTCCATCTTTATAGGTGTAATCGGAGTGGGAATCTTTTGTATGAGCGCCAGGCCGTTCTCCCTGTATTTTTCATTTGTCTTGTTTATCATGTCCTCTAAGGTCGAGCCTCTTAAGCCTCTTGAATTCCAGGTTGCCATATCGTTTCTATCTTCCTTAATACTATAAGCTATGCGACATAAAGTAAATAATGACGGGATTAAAGCCCCACCCTGCTCCATATGTCCGGCAAAGCCGCCTCTATATATCTGCCATCAGGCAAAATCACATGGTGCGCATGCAAAAGCTGGCTGGTCACATGATAGTTTTCTTTGTAAAAAGCATTAATCCTTTTATCACCATACTTCATATCACCTATGATTGGGTGTCCGATAGATGAAAGATGTGCCCTGATCTGATGGCTTCTTCCTGTAATGAGATGCACCTCAAGAAGAGTTGCTTTATGGCACGAAGCACTCATCTCAATTGTCTTAAGAGGCCTGTAAGCAGTCTTTATTGGCAGTGATTCATCACTTATGGGCTCCTTGGTTATCTGCACCTTATTTACAGCCTCATCCTTTGTCAGAAAGCCCTCTATGGTCATAGGCTTATCAACCTCTCCTGCAACAAGCGCCATATAATACTTTTCTGCGGTTCTGTCCTTAAGCACCTGTGACAGGTACTGCAGTCCATGAAGCGATTTACCCATCAGAATCAGCCCCGAGGTATTTCTGTCCAGGCGGTTGCACACCGATGGCTTAAAGCTCTTATATGTGTCAAAATCAAGCTTTCCCTCTTTTATCAGGTATCCGATAAGTCTTTCGTTTGCAGAAATATCAGTCTCCTTTGATTTCTGCGACAGCATATTGACTGGCTTGTTTGCAGCCAGTATGTCATCATCCTCGTATACCACACCAAGTCCGTCAGGCTTTAGTGCACCAAGTGCCTTAAAATCCTTCATCAGTCTGTCCTCATTGACGGAAAACTTAGCAAATGTATCATCTGACAGAAAAATATTGATTTTGTCGTCAACTGACACAATTTCTGTGCCTGACGCTTTCTTATCATTCAGTTTTATGTTCTTCTTCCTGAGCATCTTGTAAATAAAGCCCATGGATGCGTTTGGAAGTATCTTTTTAAGGTATTTGTCAAGCCTCTGGCCTGCCTCGTTTTTACCAGCTTTAAATTCTTTCATAGTCCTATCTTGTATATTATCAAATATCTGCTATTAACTATTTATCTTTTCTTCTTGTGGACGTTTCTGATTGTTTTCTTTTTGTGCGCTGTGCCTGCGGTGTTACTTCCGCCTCCGTTTTTTCCTCGCTCTGTTGCATTTTTCAAGGTTTTCCTTACACCTGCATTCTTGCCGCTGCCATAGCTGCTGTTTGAATTTTTATCAGACTTAGAAGTTTTTTTGTCCCAGCCGCCATCGGTATGCATTTTTCTAGGCTTTATCAGGCACTTTTTGTCAAATCCGATTAAGTCCTCCCTGCCGGCCTTCACAAGTGCCTCGTGCACGAGATCGTAATTCTTTGGATTGCGGTACTGGATGAGCGCCCTCTGCATAGCCTTCTCATGTGGGTTAGTTGTGACATACACCGGCTTAAGTGTCGCCGGGTCAAGCCCTGTATAGTACATGCATGTAGAGATGGTAGACGGTGTCGGATAGAAATCCTGCACCTGCTCCGGCATATATCCCAGATCTCGCAGATACTCTGCAAGCTCTATCGCTTCCTTAAGCGTTGAGCCCGGGTGTGATGACATGAGATACGGCACAAGATACTGCTCCTTGCCTATCTTTTTATTCATATCCTTGTATGCCTTCACAAAGCTGTTGTACACCTCTACACTCGGCTTTCCAAGCCTGCTCAAAACAGCATTGGAGATGTGCTCCGGAGCTACCTTGAGCTGTCCGCTGACATGATACTCGCACAGCTCACGAAGAAACGTCTTGTCTTTATCATACATCAGATAGTCAAACCTGATGCCTGAGCGGATAAACACTTTTTTCACCTTTGGCAGTGCACGAAGCTCTCTAAGAAGCTGTATATAGTCACTATGGTCAACTATCAGGTTTTTGCACGGCTTAGGAAACAGGCACTGCTTTGTAGGACATGCACCCCTTGTGAGCTGCTTTTTACATGCCGGCTGCCTGAAATTGGCTGTAGGACCACCAACATCATGGATATAGCCCTTAAAGTCCTTATCCTGCGTGATAAGCTTTGCCTCTTCTATGATCGACTCATGACTTCTTGTCTGGATTATCCTGCCCTGATGGAAGGTCAGTGCACAGAAATTACATCCTCCAAAGCAGCCTCTGTTGCTGATAAGAGAAAACTTCACCTCGCTTATAGCAGGCACTCCGCCTGCCTCCTCGTAGCTCGGATGATAAGTCCTCATATAAGGGAGTGCATAGACCTCATCCATCTCATCCTGCGACAGTGGCTTTTGCGGTGGATTCTGCACCACAAGCGTAGAGTTGTCATATGGCTCTACGAGCCTCTTTGCACAGAAAGGATCAGTATTGCAGTACTGTATGTAAAAGCTTCTTGCAAACTCCCTCTTGTCCTCTTTTATAACGTCATAATCCGGAAGCTCAATCGCATCATATATGATATCCCTGTCCTTTGTCTTGAACACGGTACCATCTATAAACGTGATATCCTTTACATCCATACCGCTGTCGAGCGCATCCGCTATCTCGATGATGCTTCTTTCTCCCATGCCATATGAGATGATATCCGCACCGGAATCTAAAAGAATCGAGCGCTTGACCTTATTTGACCAGTAATCATAATGTGCCATGCGCCTAAGGCTCGCCTCGATGCCGCCTATTATGATAGGGATTTTTTTATAAGTATGGCGTATCAGGTTACAGTACACAACGGTCGCATAATCAGGTCTCTTTCCCATCACGCCACCCGGTGTAAATGAATCCTTTGCTCTTCTTTTCTTTGAAACCGAATAATGGTTTACCATGGAGTCCATATTGCCTGCCGAAACCAAAAAACCAAGACGCGGCACTCCGAGTATGGATATAGACTCATCATCCTTCCAGTCGGGCTGTGAAATGATGCCGACCGTATAGCCATGTGCCTGCAGCAGCCTTGCAATTATTGCATGTCCAAATGACGGATGATCCACATATGCATCACCGCAGACATACACAAAATCAAGCTGCTCAATGCCCTCATCTATCATATCCTGTTTTGAAATCGGTAAAAAACCATTACTCATATCATACCTCATAATTAAAAATTATTTTATTTGCCAGATTTTATCTGCATAAGCATATCCGTTTCAGCCTGTGTCAAAGCTCTGTAAACCCCTGTTTTAAGGTCATCAGGCAGCTTAAGCGGTCCCATGGATATTCTCTTTAAATAGATTACCCTCTTTCCAAGCGCCTCAAACATCCGCTTGACCTGATGGAACTTTCCTTCTGTTATCGTAAGCTCAATCTCGGATACGCTGCCGCTTTTTTTAATAACAAGCTCCGCAGGCTTTGTAGGTCTTTCCTCACCTATATCAATGCCCTCTTTAAACCTGATGATATCATCCCAAGTCACCTCACCATCGATACGTGCATAGTAAGTCTTTGCCACATGCTTTGAAGGGCTTAAGAGCTCGTGCGAAAGCGCTCCATCATTTGTGATAAGCAAAAGCCCCTCCGTGTCTATATCAAGCCTTCCGACAGGAAACAGATCATCATGCACAGCATCCGTGATATAGTCCATGACTGTATCATGCACATTATCACAGGTCGCAGAAACACAGCCTGAGGGCTTATTAAACAGGTAATACTCATACCTTTGATACTTAACTATTCTGCCGTTAACTGATACCTCATCGGCATCAGTATCTACCTTTGTCTCAGGTTTGACGGCCACCGTGCCATTTATGGCTATCTGTCCGGTCTTTATAAGCTTTTTTACCTCAGAGCGTGTGCCAAGCCCCATCTCTGATAAAAATTTATCTAATCGAATCATATTGATATTTCTCTCCACATATACTGTCACATGAGTAAAAACAAACTTAAAAAATCACTGTTTATCGCTTTTATACTGCTATTTTGTATTAATTACATATTATTTCCGGCACAGGTAAGTACGTGCGCTAAAGCAGGCATAATGCTATGGTTCAACCAGATATTTCCGCTTCTATTTATATTTACGATTTTATCTAACCTGATTATCTCAACAAATGTGCTGCAAAACATTCCTCAAAAGCATATCATGCTTTTTACATACATAATAGGCATAATATTTGGATTCCCGATAGGAGCAAAGCTCACAGCAGATTTTTGTTCCAAAGGATACATAGATAAAAATCACATGGAAATACTGAGTGCACTGGCAAACCATTTCAGCCTTCCCTTTATCATTACCTATGCACTGTCCGAGCAGCTTGGCATATGCAGCCACTTCAGCATTTATCTTGTGTCACTGTATCTGCCATCTGCTATAGGAATGATAGCTATACTTTCGATTAACAAAAACAAAAGCTTAACACAAAAAATTCCGGCTCAAGGATTTAAGCTTAACATGCAAATCGTTGATGCCGGAATAATGAAAGGGTTTGAAACCCTTATAAAACTCTGTGGATATATTGTATTGTTCTCTATAGTCTCACGTATCCCACAGACAATTGCCCAAAAGGCTGACTGCAGCATGCCGCTGTCGGCAGACATAATAGGTGCCTTTTTTGAAACCACTAACGGTATCGGCATAGTCTGCGGTCTATGCATTCCACGCACCCTGTCAATAGTGCTATGCATTGCACTTCTGTCATTTGGCGGTGTATCATGCATGGTCCAGACCAAATCAATATTCCGGGATACAGGCTTTAGGCTTTACAGATACATACTGCTTAAGGCAGCCATGAGCATACTCTCATGCCTGTTATGTATTATCCTATTTCGCATCCTCATCTGAATCGGAAATATTGGTGATTTCTATGTCATCATCAGATGTATCTGAAGCAGCCTCATTGTCAGACGACTCTGCTCCTGCAGCTTCATCGCCATTCTCTTCCGGTGGGAAAAGCTCTGCTCTGTTTGCTGCAACAACATCCTCAAACTGCTGCAGTGAACTTATAAGACTGTCATATCTAGCCTTTGAAGTCTCAATAGAGCCTGTTAAGATGTCCTCAATACTCTTGAGCTGGCTGTCCGTATATGCCATGGCACTCATTCTGAGATTATTTGCATCGTTTGTGGCACTGTCAAGTATCTCCTGTGCCTGCTTTGTTGCAATCTGCACTACCTCATTCGCCTGAGCATATGCCTGCTGCATAATCTGATGCTCGCTGACAAGCTCATTTGTCTGAATCTGAGCCTGCGCGATTATCTGATCAGCCTTCGCCTGTGCATCAGCAAGGATAGCCTCCTTATTACTGATAATCTTCTGATATCTCTTGACCTCTTCAGGGGTCTTTGTACGAAGCTCTGAAAGAAGCTCCTCTAACTGTTCACGATTGACAAGAATCTTGTTTCTTGAAATAGGTGACGGCTTGCAGCCATCAATATAGTCTTCGATTTCTTCAATAATCTGTTCCATTTTACTGCTCATAAATACTGTCTCCTTACCTGGTAATATTGTATTTAGCATAAATTCTATCAATGAACTGTTCAGGTACGAACTTTGATATATCTCCTCCGTATGATGCAAATTCCTTGACAATTGTAGAGCTTAAATATGAATAATTGAGGCTCGAAGTGAGAAAAACCGTCTCTATTTCCGGATTCTGTACTCCGTTGGCCTGTGCAATCTGCAGCTCATACTCAAAATCTGTCACTGCACGCAATCCTCTTATTATGATTGTTGCATTGATTTCCTTCATGTAGTCAACTAAAAGTCCTTCGAAGCACCCTACCCTGACATTTGGTATGTGTGCTGTCATTTCCTTTATCATACTAACACGTTCTTCCAAAGAAAACAACGAGTTTTTTGCACTATTATTGAGTACTCCGACAACCAGCTCGTCAACTATTCTGGCTGAACGCTCTATTATATCCAGATGTCCAAATGTCACCGGATCAAAGCTTCCCGGATAAATTCCTACCTTCATATTGTATCTCCTATGCACGCTTTATGAAAACATGCTTGTTTGTCTTATAAATTTTTTCTTTGACTATCTCATAGCCAAGCTCTGTGAGATAATCAAAATCAGTATCGTTTGAAGCCTCAACCACGATAAGTGTATCATCCTTTAATATATCGCTGTCCGAAAGTGTAATAAGCACTTCCTTTTCAAGCTCCTTATTGTATGGTGGGTCCATAAACACGATATCAAATTTGTATTTGCCCTCAAGCGTACGTACTGCCGTGACAGCATCCGTCATCATGAGTCTTGAGACCTTATCAAACTTTGTAAAATGGATATTGTCCTCAATGCATGAAGCGGCTTTTCTTGAATTCTCCACAAATACAGCATAAGCTGCACCACGGCTTAGTGCTTCAAGTCCTATCTGTCCGCTTCCCGCAAACAAATCTAAAAAATATGCTCCCGGAACATCAAACTGCATGACATTAAAAAGAGTCTCCTTCGTCTTGTCAGTAGTCGGTCTTGTATCTTTTCCCTCAATAGTCTTTAGAGGGAGGCTTCTCGCCGTTCCTGCTATTATTCTCATACTTTTCTCCCTGTTATAGTCTATTTCTGGTCCTTTAAGACGTCCTTATTCTTTGCAATATAGTCAATAAGTGAAACAACTGTGAGCACAAGTGCCACATAAATGAGGATTGTTCCAAGGATATTTAACCAGCCAAGCTGCAGATTGATATTAAAAATAATAACAATAACCATAAGCATCTGGAAGGTTGTCTTAAACTTGCCCCAGTAGCTTGCTGCAATGACAATTCCATTGTCTGATGCAACGAGTCTGAAACCGCTTATGATAAACTCTCTTGCAATGATAATAAGCACAACCCATACAGGGATAAGCTTTAAATCAACAAGGCATATCATTGCCGAGCATACAAGCAGCTTGTCTGCAAGCGGATCCATAAACTTGCCGAAATTTGTAACAAGATTGTATTTTCTTGCAATTTTTCCGTCAGCCATATCGGTCAGACTTGCAATGATAAATATCGCAAGTGCTATATAATTTCCGTATCCGTCAAAAAACGGTGAAATAAGGAAAAATACAAAAAACGGAATAAGTATCACTCTTAAGATTGTAAGTTTGTTTGGTAAATTCATTTTACAAGTTCTCCTATCAAATCATATTCATACGCACCGGTCACCATAACCTTACATATATCGCCGGTCATAAGTGTCTCATCAGTGTTGATGAATATATATCCGTCAACATTCGGTGCATCTCTGTATGTACGGCCGATATATGCATTTTCATCAGCCACCTTACCCTCTATGAAAACATATAATTCTTTACCCTTTAGTGTCTCATTTTTATCAAAAATGACCTCTTCCTCAAGCTCCATGACATCTGCCCGCCAGTCAGCCTTTATATCCTCATCTATCTGATCAGGCATTGCAGCTGCTTTTGTGCCCTCCTCCGGGGAATACGTAAATGCTCCCAGACGGTCAAACTCCATATCATTTACAAACTGCATAAGCTCCTCATGATTATCCTGTGTCTCACCCGGAAAGCCGCATATAAGTGTGGTCCTTAGTGTGATATCAGGTATTCTCTCACGCAGCATTCTGATACGCTCCATGAGCTCAGCCTTTGTTGTTTTTCTGCCCATGCGTCTTAAAATATCGTCATTGCAGTGCTGGATTGGCATATCCAGATAATGGCATACCTTCTCATCCTTTATCATGGACTCTATAAGCTCATCGTATATCTCCTCAGGATAGCAGTACATGATCCTTATCCAGAACAGCCCGCTTATCTTGTTGAGCTCATCCAAAAGCTTATGAAGTGACTTCTCACCATACAAATCCACTCCGTAAAGTGTGGTCTCCTGGGCAACAAGTATAAGCTCTTTTGCTCCCTGCTCCACAAGGCTCTTCGCCTGCTCAATCAAATCCTCCATCGGCACACTTCTGTAACGGCCTCTGACAGATGGAATGACACAGTAGGTACAGTTTTTATTGCACCCCTCTGCTATCTTAAGGTAAGCGAAATGCCCTCCTGTGGTGACAATACGCTTTGTCTTTATGCTGGGAAGCCCTTCTAAGGTGTGCAGATTGCTGTATCTGTGTTTTTCAAGTGTCTCATGGACAGCTTCAACTATAGTATCATATGAATTGGTGCCAAGTATGGCATCAACCTCTGGGATTTCCTTAAAAATCTCATCCTTGTATCTTTGTGCCAGACAGCCTGTCACAATAAGTGATTTGCATTTGCCTGTCTCCTTATACTGAGCCATCTCGAGAATTGTATTGATACTCTCCTCCTTTGCATCACCTATGAAGCAGCAGCTGTTTACGATAATGATATCAGCCTGCGTCTCATCATCGGTCATCTCAATGCCGTCATTTGCAAGCATGCCTATCATATACTCTGAATCCACAAGGTTTTTATCGCATCCAAGCGAAATAAATAATAATTTCATAGTACCTCTCAAATGTAAGTATTTACAATTAAAGGGAAAGACAAAACAGCCTTTCCCCTCCTAGATTAAGCCTCTTCGCCTTCGTTTAAATCCTCATCATCTGAGACGATTTTGACAGCTCCCGTGTACAGCTCCTCTACAGCAATAGATAATGGCTTATTGCACTTAGGGCGTGCGATAAGTGGTTCTGCGCCATCAATAATCTGGCGTGCACGCTTTGCTGCAGCAATAACGATAGAATAACGGCTGTTTACTACAGGAGCCTCACCGGTCTCTACCTCGCTGTTTACTAATTTCATTAAGTCTGTATAAGATGGATGTAACATAATATTCCCCTTTCAAATTTTAATCTAGCTTATAGAATATCGCAAAAAGATAAATTTATCAACTATCTTTTTTCAAACTCCCGTTTTATTTTCCGGATAAAATTCTCCTGCTGCTCCCTTTTGTAATGAAGAGAACGGATCAGACTATGCACATTTTCCACGCACTCATCGAGATCATCGTTTACCACAATGTAGTCATATTGCTCCATATAGCTGCACTCTTCCTTGGCTCTGGCCATACGGTTGCGGATCACTTCCTCGGTCTCGGTGCCTCTGCCCCGGAGCCGTTTTTCCAACACATCGACCGTAGGTGGTGTCAGAAAGATCAGGTTTGCCTCCGGCAGGATTTCTCTTACATGAAGTGCTCCCTGCATTTCGATCTCCAGGATTACGTCCTTTCCCTGCTCCAGCTGCTGAACCACATAATCCTTTGGCGTTCCATAGTAATTTCCCACATACTGGGCATATTCGATCAGCTGATGCTCTGCGATCATCCGCTCGAACTCTTCCTTTGTCTTAAAGAAATATTCTCTGCCATCCTGCTCCCCCTCTCTCGGAGAACGGGTTGTTGCTGAGATGGATAAACCATACTCATACTTCTCCAGAAGCTGTTTCACAACGGTTCCCTTTCCGGCTCCTGAAAATCCTGAAATCACGGTAAGAATTCCTTTGTCTGACATTTTTATCCCTCCATTTCCATATTCCGCAGCTCACCTTCCTGCGGCGAATGAACTCTGCTCTCAATGGTTTCCGGTAAAAGTGCTGA
>OHBX01001019.1_pt1 | contig 12332 bp, 10 predicted proteins | sample 1577441 | NCBI WGS metagenome assembly OHBX01 (sample SAMEA3879561, study PRJEB24766) | human gut metagenome | biome: human-associated habitat; feature: feces | place: USA | collected 1985/1987 | reverse complement strand
GAAGCCCGGCAACCTGCGCGCAAGCGTAAGGTGCCAATTCCTGCGGGGAACCGAAAGATAAGCGTTCACGTGCGCTTTGGGTCCACACCCGGCGCGCGTTTTTTGTTCTCGGCAAGTTGCCTTTCTGACCCTATATTTTTTAAGGAGGCAGCTTTTTATGTCCAAAGTTCTGTTCACATCCGAATCCGTTACCGAAGGCCATCCCGACAAAATCTGCGACCAGATTTCTGATGCCATTCTGGATGCCATCCTGGAAAAGGACCCTGGTGCCCGCGTTGCCTGCGAGACCACCTGCTCCACTGGTCTTGTCCACATCATGGGCGAAATCACGACCGACTGCTATGTTGATATTCCCGGTGTTGCACGCCAGGTCATCCGCGAGATTGGTTATAACCGTGCCAAGTACGGTTTTGACTGCGATACCTGCGGCGTGATCACCAACATTGACGGCCAGAGCCCCGACATTGCCCTTGGCACCAACGATGATGTTGCCGGTGCTGGCGACCAGGGTATGATGTTCGGTTATGCCTGCAACGAAACCCCCGAGCTGATGCCTCTGCCCATCAGCCTGGCCCACAAGCTGGCCAAGCGCCTGACCGAAGTGCGTAAGAATGGCATGATGGATTATCTGCGCCCTGATGGCAAGAGCCAGGTTACCGTCGAATACGATAACGGCAAACCCGTGCGCGTGGATGCTGTTGTTATTTCCAGCCAGCACAGCCCTTCCGTCAGTCAGGAACAGCTGCATGCCGATGTGATGGAGCATGTCATCAAAGCCATCATCCCCGCCAAACTGCTGGATGAGAACACCAAGTATTACATCAACCCCACCGGTCGTTTTGTTGTCGGCGGCCCGCAGGGTGATACCGGCCTGACCGGCCGCAAGATCATCGTTGATACTTACGGCGGTTATGCTCGCCACGGCGGCGGCGCTTTCTCCGGAAAGGACCCCTCTAAGGTAGACCGCAGCGCAGCTTATGCAGCCCGCCACATTGCCAAGAATCTGGTAGCCGCCGGCGTTGCCGACGAAATGCTGGTGCAGGTAAGTTACGCTATCGGTGTGGCACGCCCCATCAATATCTTCGTAGATACTTATGGCCGCAGCCACGTCAATATGAGCGACGGTGAGATTGCCCGTAAGATTGACGAGCTGTTCGACCTCCGCCCCAAGGCGATAGAAGACCGTCTGAAACTGCGCAACCCCATCTATCAGGAGACTGCCGCCTACGGACATATGGGCCGCGAGCCGCAGACCATCGTCAAGCACTTCAAGAGCCGCTACGAAGGCAACAAAGATATAGAGGTAGAGCTATTCACCTGGGAGAAGCTGGACTATGTGGACAAGGTGAAAGCCGCATTCGGTTTATAATCAGCATAGCTTTACGGCTATTTATATAGAAGGCTGCCCTTCTGCAGATACCGATGTTTCGGAGGATGCAGAAGAGGCAGCCTTTGTTGTTTTGGTCTTGCTCTTCAAATGGATTTTTTTACCGGCAGTACAAACACGAACCTTGCCCCCTCCTTGTACTCCTTGTCCAGCAGCACTTTCCCTTTCAGCCGTTCGGCGATGAGGCGGCAGATATTGAGTCCCAGACCGGTGCCTTGCCCGAAGTTGTCGGCCTTTTCAAAGCGTTCGAAGATGGTTTCCGAGTATTCCGGGGGAATGCCGGTACCGGTATCGGTGACGGAGAAGGTGACGTATCCGGGATGCTCTGTGAGGGAGCAGTGCAGGCGGATTTCGCCTTGTGTGGTGTGTTTCTCTGCATTGGTAAGGAAGTTGATGAGTATCTGGCACACACGTTGCCCGTCGGTGCTCAGTTCGTAGCAGTCGTCCACTTCGGAGGTGTAGTAGAGCTTCACGCCTTCGGGCTTGCGGTGTTCAACGGTGGTTATGGCTTCCCGGCAGAGCTTGTTGCAACTGTGCGGCGCTATCTTCATGGTGTATCTGTTGCTTTCCAACTCGGCTGCGCTGAGGATGTCCCCCACCAGTGTAAGGAGGAGGTCGGAATTGTGCTGTATGAGATGGCAGAAATCCTGCCTTTCCTCTTGGGAAAGGTTCGCGTCGGGGGAAGTGATGAGTTGTGAGAAGCCCACGATAGAGTTGAGCGGTGTCCGTATTTCGTGACTCATGTTCTGCAGGAAGATGCTCTTTGCCTTGTTGGCTGCTTCGGCTTGGTCGCGTGCTTCGGAAAGTTCCTCGTTCTTGTGGCATAGTTCGAGGTTGACTTTACGTTTGCGGTGGAGGTAGAGCATCAGGAAAAGCAGGGATAACAGTAAAAAGCCGGTGACAATGCTGAAAAGAGTGATGCGGTAGCGCGAGGTAGCCTGTATGTTTTCCATTTTCAGGCGTTCGGCGCCTATCTGGGTGTTCAGTTCGGCGATGTCCGACAGTTGCAGGAGATTGTTCGTCGAATCTTGCTGCTGGTGGTATTTTCTCAAATATTTGATGGCATTGGGATAATCTTTGGCGTATTCATAAATGTAAGCATGGTATTGCGGGCCTTTGTTGGGCAATTGGTCAGCGTGGGCATGGGCTTGTTCATACTGTTTGTCCAGTATGTTCCTGTAGATGTGGGCTATCAGTAGGGAAACGCTGGCAGAGAGCTTGCAACGGTCCGCCATTTGTACGGCTTCTTTATAGCAGTCGTTGAATTCATCTATACGTCCCTGCCGGAATAGTACCAGGCATTTCTCTATCATGGCTTGGGCTATGTTCCGTTCTGTTTTGGCGCTCTTCAAGGCTTTTTCGCAATAGTCCAGTGCGGTGGCGTAATCTTTTTGGGTGTTACGGTAATATTCGGCAAGGCTTGAGTATAGTTGGCTGGGATCTTGGTCGGGCATATTCTTCAGCATATAGTCCAAGGCTTCCTGATAGTATTGGGCGGAGAGGTCGAAGTTTCCGCGTGATTTGTAGATATGGCCCATGGTTCGGATACAGCTGAAGATACCGTAAGGGTATCTGTCGGCAAAAGCTTGCTTTTTCATTTTTTCCGCTTTCTGCAAGGCGAGCAATGAGCGTTGTTGGTTCAGGAAGTAGATGATTTCGCTGCTCCAAGCGTGATAATAATATTGCAGATAGTTATTGGCACGTGAAATCTCTTTCAGGTCAGTGGATGCCTTTTCTATTTTGCTATCATCTTTTTGGGATATATAGAACTGCAGGGGGATGATGTATGCCAGGCATTGTGCTTTTTTGTCACCGAGCTTCAGAGCCTGTTGATACAAAGTGTCGGCCACCAGCAACCCCTCCTGCTGGCGTGCCTGCTTGGAAGCCCGCTGGTAGATGGGGTAGAGTGCATCGTCTATCTTGTAGGGATTGTTCTGTGCTGCGGAAGGTAGGAACACCCATACTGAAAGCACTAGAAAACATAACCTTGAAAGAATGCACTCCCTCTTTGTTCTATTGGATGGAATAAGCATGTTTTTTTCCGGATACTTATTATTATGCCTATGGCATCGCAAAAATAAGATAAAAGAATAAATTACAAGCTTTTTTTGTATAATTTCTCTGTTTGCTTGTTGAATGATCCTTGCCAGGAGCTTTCTTACGAAATTTCCGGTGATAATGCCGCCCTCTACATCATCATATTCTTCCTTATCGAGAACTTCACGATGGCCATTGCATTGACTGCCGCCAGCGGCAGGTCCATGGGGTCGTGGTGGTTGTTGTAGCTCACCAGACGGATGCAGTCCGGCCGTTCCGAGTGGTTGACGTATTTCACTGCCAGGTATTCGTCGCCGCCCCGTTCGAAGGAGACGAGATACATTTCACCGTAGATGACGTCGGTGAAGTCGCGGATGGACTTAAAGCCTACGATGTCGCCGGACTTGAGGATGGGATACATCGAGTCGCCCGAGACGTAGACGGCACCGTCGCACACAGGGATATTGGGAATTACAATCCGCCCCAAGGCGTACTGCGGGCGGTCAGCCAGCAGTGTCTTCAGGTTGGCGGCGGCAGAGATGTCATAGAGGGTCACGCTACGGTCGTCCATAGGGTCGGCTGTTTTCGGTGTGTGAAGTATTTCCACTTCACCTTGTACCAAGTCATTGTCACAGAATTTTGAATGATGTGCAGGCGAGCCCTTTCCCGTCAGCAGCCAGTTGTAGTCCACGTCGTCCAGGCTGCCCAGCAGCAGGGGGAAGTCGATGCTGTTGCGGGCGTTCCAGTTGCTCAGTGTGGAGCGTGATATACCCAGAAAGGCGGCAAGTTCGCTGTCTGTCTTGAATTCTTTCGCCAGTTTGGCACGTTTTATGATGTCTGCCGCACAAAATACCGGGTCTTTGTCATTCGCCATATTCTTCAGTTTTTACGTGTAAATTATTCAGAAACTATTATCTCCTCATTTATACTGTCTTACGTCTTATTTAAGAATTTAATTCCCGATTTATTTGTTTTATAAATGAAAACAGTATTATCTTTGTTGGGACAAAAATACATATCATGTTTTATAAATGCAAATAAAAGGGAGGGATTTATGGAAAATACACATCTGGTCTTTTATCCGGAAGCATCCGAATTTAGCAAAAATACTTACGAATTTGAAAAAATGGGCATCCGCCTTGCCGGATGTATAGATGAGGTGCGTTGGAAGTATAGATGCAACGCGCTGGATGTATAGATAGAATACGCTGGATATATACTTCCAGCAAACAGCCCCTACAAGCATCTTTGGCAGGGGTGTACCGAAAAAAATATTATTGTACTAATTCTTAACAAAAAATGATTATGGAACAGATTATTGAAAAAAATGTTCGTTTCTGTGGATGTTGCCACAGAGAACTACCCGTTGATTCTTTTTATGTAGACAAGCGTAGGCTTGCCCCAGACAATTATTGCAAGGAATGCCGTAGGGCGATGAGCAACGCCCGCTACCGTCGCTCACTTCCAGCAAGCAATCCCCTCCGTTATCCGGTCATCACTGAAATTTCGGACTGTACTCTTCGTATGTATCTTATTCTGAATGCTTTGAAGGTAGTGCGCGAAAGCGTGCTCCGCAAGCGGAAACGCCTATGCGAAGCAGGTGATATAGAATGATACAAGCCGCTCTCTCCCCCTAATCACTAACCCCTAATCATCAAACCATGTCCAGAATCAAAAAACGGGGACTTGACTATTTCCCCTTGAACACAGACTTCATGCACGACCGTCTGGTGCGCCGCATCATGAAGCGTGAGGGTGACGGCTCCTTTGCCATTCTGCTGGGCGCCCTCTCCTGCATTTATGCCGACGAAGGCTATTACGTGTGTGCCGACGAGCTTTTCTACGAAGACCTTTCCGCCTGCCTCTATGAAAAGACGGCTGCCGACGTGAAGCGCATTCTTGCCCTGGCTGTGGAGTACGGCATTTTCAATGCCGCCCTTTTCGGCAAATACGCCATCTTGACTTCTGCTGAGATACAGCGGCAGTATCTGTTCAGTACCAAGCGCCGGAAATCTTCTGCCATAGACACACGTTATTGTCTGGTGGATGATTCTCAGAGCGATGACGAGGCCGCGCCGACTGCCGCCGGGAGAGTGCCGTCTGCCAATGGAAGCGTGCCGTCCGTTGCCGAAAGTGCAGCATTTAAGTCCGAAAATGCGACATCGGGTACACATAGCACAGCAGAGCATAGCACATCACAACACAGCAAAGAAAATCCCCTCCTCCATAGTTCCCCCGGAACCGGGGGCACTGAGGGCGCGGATGTGCCATCCGCGGAGGGGGAATATCTTCGGAAAATAGAGCAACTGCAACCGCCGCAGGATGGCACGGACCGCAACCTGGACGGGTTGCTTTTCAATCTGAAGCAGTTCCATATTCCTCCGCAAGAGCAGTATGCCATTATCCTCAAAAGTAATTTCGGTGCTATCGGCCACCCTTTGTGGAAGGGCTTCTATGCCTTGCGCGAGAGTCATGGCAAGATACGGCAACCGGGGCGATACCTGCTGAGCCTGTGCTGTAAGTAAGTTTTCGATTTGTGAATAAATTCATGAAGAAAAACGGTTTTTTTAATTTGCACACTTTTCCGGATAGCGTTATCTTTGCAATGTGGTTAAGCTTAATACACAAAAATAAAACAATGCTGTTTCATTTGAAAAAAACGAATCCTTGAATTTCAAGACAAACTATTAATTTTTAAAACAAAACTACTATGCCAGTAATTTACAAATCATTTCAGTCGGTTCTTGCCAACAAAGAGGGCAAGAAGCTTTTCTATCCCCGCGTGGTGCTGACGGGGAATGTGGACACCGAGCAGGTGGCCAAGGAGATTGCGGAATTGTCTTCCCTCTCTACGGGTGACTCGAAGAATGTCATCGACAACCTGGTGACCGTGATGACTCGCCACCTGCAGTCTTCCGAGAGCGTGACGCTGGACGGTCTGGGTACTTTCCGCCTTACGATGAAGTCCACCATGAACGGTGTGGAAGACCCTCTGAAGGTATCGGCTACCCAGTCCACACTACGAGTGCGTTTTCTGCCCACCTCCAAGCGTAATCTGGACCATACGGTGTCTACCCGTTCGCTGGTGACCGGGGTGAAGTGCGTGCGCTTCGACCTTCAGGACACGGCAGGTTCGGGCGGCAACGACGGTGGCTCGGGCGGTAACGACGGTGACCAAGGTGAAAATCCGTTGGGATAAGGCCATTTACGATTTGACGATTTACGATGTACGATGTACGATTGAAATTCGTACTGCTAAATAACCGCGCCTATGCAGGCATTTATGATACGAAAAGTAATCGTACATCGTAAATCGTCAAATCATAAATTACTAATCTTCAATCATTAATCACTAACTAATCTTATGCGAAAAATCAACTACATCGTGGTGCATTGCAGCGCCACGCGGGAGGGCTGTACGCTTACTTCCGAGGCTCTGGAGGCAGAGCACCGCCGCCGTGGCTTCCGCACGACGGGCTATCACTACTATATCCGGAGAGACGGTACTGTGCTCGGAACCCGTTCCTTGGAACTGCCCGGTGCGCATTGCCGCGGTCACAACAAGTATTCGATAGGTATCTGCTACGAAGGCGGGCTGGATGCCCGGGGAAATCCGAAGGATACCCGTACGCCGGAGCAGCGTTCGGCCCTGCACCTGCTGGTGTACCAGCTGCTACAACAGTTCCGGAATGCCCGTGTATGCGGCCACCGCGACCTCAGTCCCGATTTGGACGGAGATGGGACGGTGGAGCCGTGGGAGTGGGTGAAGCAGTGTCCGTGCTTCGAGGTAAGTAAAGAATTTTAAAACAATCATCCTTAAAACATGGAATTATGAAAATAAGCAAAGAAACCTGGAAAGATATCTTGAAAATTGTGGGCACCATCATTGCCACCATAGCCAGTGTGCTGGGCGTGCAGGCGATGCCACTGTAGGAGGCTGAAAAGCCAGCAAGGGAATGGGAGAGGCTTGGAAAACAGCCTCCCCCATCCCTTATCCCGCAAAACATATTGAATAATTTTTCTAATAACAACGATTTATCATGAAAAGAATATCCTTGTTTTTATTACTGTTCCTTTTACTGAAGGCAACGGTTATGTATTCGCAGGATGGCCATCCTGAAACCAACTTCCGGATTGTTCCGGTATCTCCCAATGCAGCTTCATTGGGAACGTATGGACTGATACCTACTGACAATTATGTGGGGCAAGCCCGAATCAGCATTCCCATTTACGAGATTGACCTTGACGGAAAGAAGTTCCCCATTGCACTATCGTACCATACGGACGGAACACGTGTTGCACAAGAAGCTACTTGGATTGGCCTTGGATGGACCCTCCAGGCAGGAGGGTGCGTCGTCAGACAAGTGCAGGGTACGGACGACTTTGCAGCACGTGGATGCTATAACCTTACTGATGCTCCGTGGCTGACCAATCCCAGATTTGAAGTGACCGACCAGAATTTGGAGAAGTATATGGGTTATTTCAAAGGTGACTATGATGCCGAACCTGATATGTTTTACTTCAATGCAGGCGGACATTCGGGCTCCATGTATTTCGACGTATTGAAGAACAACCGACAACTGAATGCCGTCCCTACCATCCAAACACAAGAAAAAGTGGTAAAGATGGTATACAATACAAGTAACAAAACATGGACCATGACGGACTTGGAAGGATATGTCTATTCCTTCTCGACAAAAGAAATCACATACTATTTCTTAAATACCATTGATTTTTTTCAAACAGATATAACTAGAAGTCATATATTTCCATACTATAACGAACCGCAGATTGTAACAGCCTGGATGCTTGACTCTGTGACATCTCCCAACGGTGGAAAGATTACGTTTAGTTACAAAAAAGAAAGTATTTTTACTCCCATTTCTACTACAGAAGACGTTATATCTTTGTCTAAAATAGTGAATGGCCAATTGTCTTCACAATCTCCGCAGTATTTCACCAATAAGTTCAACTACAATTACTCATACTCCAAGATAGAGCAATGGACATTGTCGGCTATTACTTTTGAAGGGGGTAAAGTAGAATTCGGTACAACTGATCGTGAGGATATAGAGAGTGCGGAAACCGGAAAAAAGGTACAGAAGCTGTCGAGTATCAAGGTGAGTGATACTGCCGGTAACCTTATCAAGACCACCATGCTGGAGTATAAATATCTGCTTAGCGGAATGGCTGCCACTACCAATGGTTATGATGACCGTTTGTTATTGTCGAAGGTATATGATGTGGCTGGTTCGAAGAAGAACAATGTATATACCATGGATTACAATATGGGGAAATTGCCGCCCAAACGCTCTCTGTCTGTAGATGCCTGGGGATTCTACAACGGTGCGTCACCAATGACTGCTTCTTTAAAGATTAGCCCCAGCATTTATTGGTCGGAGTCGATAAAGCCGAGCAGTAAGACGAGTTTGTTTAAAGAAGGTATGGACCGTTCATTCAATGAGGCGTTGTGCAAGATAGGGACGCTGCGCACTATCACCTATCCTACGGGTGGCACAACTACCTTTGAGTATGAAGGACATCGTTTTGAAACTTTGCCTATGATGCCCCCCTTGCGCGAAGGAACCCTTAACCTGGTAGACAACGGTATGCCGCCCGTGGCACCCGGAGCTCCTGTCCTTATGTATATTGGCGAGCCTTTTGAAGTGGACGATGCCAATCCCAAGATTATCATCCGCAGAAGACATGACGAACCTCATCCCAGTGAACATCTTGCTTCGTCGCTTACTTACACAACACAACTCGAAAAGAAAGAGGGTAATGGTTATAGAACCTTGTTCTCTTCTCCCGATTATGATGTGATGGAGCCCTGGCCTGATGACACTGAAAAGCAACTGGACAGAGGTACGTATCGTGTGACATTGGCAGTGCAGAATGTAAGGTTGGAGTATCCTATCAATATTTCGGTAGAGATAGTAGGCAAAACGAATGCTCCCTTGGATAAGGATTACCTGGGTGCCGGGCTGCGCATCAAGTCCATCACGAATACGGACGGCAACGGTAACCAGAGTTGGCGTAAGTTTGAATATCAGGATGCAAAGCTGATGGTGAAGCCGGTATTCAACGCACCGGTCTATGTAGAACAAATGCAAAGTTGGGCGGGAAACTGGATGAATGCTTACTATGAACTGATTCAATCTGCTCCTTATATCCCTTTGACGAATCTTTCCAGAGGAAACCTTGTGGGATATACGGCGGTCAGTGAATCATATGGCGACATGGATACTCAGGGATATACCACTTACAGATACCATAACGTTCCGGATGAGGTTACTGATATATACCTGGCCGGCATTCCTACGGTGCCTGACTATGAGAACGGTAAACTTTCGTCGGTAGAATATAGGGATAAAAATCATAAACTGCTGAAGAGAGAGGAGTACACCTACTCACCTTCTTCTTCGGAAGAGGTTTGGGCACCGAAAATACGCAACTATTATTTCAATCCGGATTATTCCCATCCTACCCGTACCATGCAGCCTTACAATCTGTGGGCACAATCGTACTATCTCAGCAAGAAAGTGACTACCGACTATCGCGCTGAAGGCAATATAGTGGACGAAGAGAGATATGCCTATACTGACTATGGGGTACTTTCTTCCTTGAAGAGCAACAAGCACGGGGTGGAGAAAGAAAAGCAGTTTAAATATGCAAACAGCTTTACGGATGCCGTTTCCGTCAAGATGAAAGGGAAATATATGGTGGGCATACCCATAGAACGCGTCGAACTCTCTGCCGGCAAAGTGGTGAATGCGTCGAAGACGGAATATAAAGACACGCTCAACATGATATTGCCCAAACGTACGTTGAAATTCAGCTCTACTACTCCCAAGACACTGGCCGATTATGCGGGAGCCTATGTGCAGGATATTTGGTTTGGCAAGTACACTTCAAGAGGCCGGCTGCTGGGTTATATACGCAACAATTTGCCGGTGAGCTTCCTATGGGCCTATAACAATCTTTATCCGGTGGCCAAGATAGAAGGAAAGACGTATGAGGCTGTAGAGAAAATCTCGTCGGCGAGCATCAGCCAACTGCCGGCCAATGCGAATACTGCGTCCATTACAGCTGTCCTGAACACAGTGCGAAACGGGCTTGCCAACGACAATGCTTTGGTTACTACCTATCTCTATCGCCCGCTTGTGGGTGTTACGGAAATTGTAGAACCGAATAAAGAGAAAGCGACCTTTACCTATGATGACTTCAACCGCTTGTTCCAGGTTAAGGAGCATAATGGAAAGGTAGTGAATGAATATCAGTATAATTACAAACCCCAATGAAACGAAAGAATTGTATGAAACGAAAATATATGTTCATGGCGTTGCTGTGCTATGCACTGACAACAGCGGCGCAGGATGCCAGCCACAATTATGTGCGTACCCGTAGCATGCTGGATGAAATGGGAGGTAAATACCTGGATAAGGTGGAGTATTTTGATGGCCTGGGACGTCCGTTCCAGACGGTATTGAAGAAGGTGACGGCAAGCAACAGCAATCTGGTGACGCTGCAGGAGTACGACGTTGCAGGACGTGCCGTGAATTCCTGGCTGCCGATAGTCTCGTCTGCCGAGTATGTGGCGCCTGCTGCATTCAAGAGCAGTGCGCCCAGCAACTATGGCAACGACTCGCGTCCTTACGGCCAGCCGGTGTACGAGGCTTCTCCGCTGAACCGTACCGTCAAGGAATACGGACCGGGAGCCGCATGGCATGGCGGGCATTCCGTCAATACGGACTATCTGGCCAACAGTACGGCTAACGCGCAGTTGAACTGCATCAACTATGGCGTAAGCAGTGCAGGCGCACTGACGAGCAACGGCAGCTATGCTTCCGGCCAGCTTTCGGTCGTTAAAACCACCGATGAAGATCTGAACGTGAGCTACACCTTCACCGACAAGATGGGACATGTTGTATTGTCCCGTCAGATGAAGGGCAGCGAAACGCACGACACTTACTATGTGTATGACGACAAAAGCAATCTTTGTTTCGTGCTCCAGCCTATGTACCAAAGCTTGGCCAATCTCGACTTGTATGCCTTCCAGTACAAATACGACGGACGTAACCGTTGTATCTGGAAGAAGCTTCCCGGTGCGGGATATATGGAAATGGTGTATGACAATGCCGACCGCCTGGTATTCTCGCAGGACGGCAACCAGCGTGCCCTTACATCCGGTAACTGGACGTACTACAAGTACGACGGCTTGAACCGTCTGACGGATCAAGGTGTATGCACCAACAAAGTGACTACTTCGGGCACCACTGTGCACATCAGGAATTACTATGACAACTACGCTTTCCGTGCGCAAGCAGGTTTCAATAACAGCAATTTCCCTGATGATGCTTCGGGCAACGGGAAAGGGGCACTGACGGCAAGTGTGGCAACGGTACTCGGTAGCAGCAACAAGATTTATACGGCACACTACTACGACATCAAGGGACGTGTGGTGAAGACTGTGCAAAGTAATCCTTTGGGTGGTTATGATGTAGCAGCTACCGTCTATACTTTTACAAACAAGCCTGCTACAGTGACCCATACCCACACGGCAAGCGGAAAAACAACCCGCACGGAAGTGTATACTTACAGCTACAACCATGCGGACAGACTCTTGAAAGTAGAGCATACATTAGGCGGCACCAAGATAACCCTTGCCGACTATGCGTATGACAACTTGGGCAGACTGCAATCAAAGTCCCTGCACGGAAGTGCCACCAACAAGCTGACGTATGCCTATAATGTCCGTGGCTGGCTGACGGGTATCAGTGGAACGAAGTTCACACAGAACCTGTACTACAATACCGGTAACGGCACTGCCAGGTACAACGGCAGCATCAGCAGCATGACCTGGAAGGCAGGGAATGAAAGCACCGTCCGCGGCTACAAGTTCACCTAC
>OHBX01001005.1_pt1 | contig 12553 bp, 8 predicted proteins | sample 1577441 | NCBI WGS metagenome assembly OHBX01 (sample SAMEA3879561, study PRJEB24766) | human gut metagenome | biome: human-associated habitat; feature: feces | place: USA | collected 1985/1987 | reverse complement strand
TGAAGCTGTGGGTAAAGGTCAAGAAAGACTGGCGCGACAGCGATTACCTTCTGAAAAATCTCGGCTACGATAAAAAAGATATTTAATTTTCAAAATATTTTTGTTTTCCGCGCATAAGTTTTCGCGTTCTGCACAAGTTATCGTCAGTGAGGGCTTGTATGGACGCAAAAAATGTTTCGTGGAAGTTGTTTGAAAAAACGGGTTCGCCCGCCGCTTATATGTTTTTCAACGCAATATGTGGCGACGAACGAAAATCGAAAGACGATGGAAGAGAAACTGAACGCGCTTTGCGTAAGGGTTGTCGACTATAAGGACAACGACAGGTTAATCACACTTTGCACTGCGGAGAAGGGCAAAATTCTGGTGAAAGCGACGGGCGTCAAAAACCCGAAAGCGAAACTGAAATTTGCTGCTTCTCCTTTGTGTTTTGGGGAATATATCGTCGTCGAAAACAAGGGACGATATACCTTGAAAGGGTGCGAAGCGTACGACAATTTTCAGGACATCGTTTTTGACCTTAAACGCTATTACGCAGGGTTTAGTGTGCTGGAATGGTTGGATAAACTGTCGGAAAATGCAGATACCGACACCGTCAGGGCGTTGCTTATCGTCGGCACGGAAGCATTGAAAGAACTTGCCTACGACGTTGACGTTCCGCCCGAAAACACCTTGCTGAAATTTCAAAACGCTCTTCTTGAAACGACGGGTTACGCGTTGAATTTTCATACGTCGGCGATAAGCGGAAAGAGCCTTGAAAACGACGACAAAGTCTGCTTCGATTATTATTCGGGCGCGGTTGTCGAGCTTTCGGAAAGGAGCCTTAATTACGTTACTTTCACAAAAAAGGACGTCGCGATAATTCAGGGAAAAGCCACGGGAAGCGACGCCGAAATCAGACGGATTCTCATTGAGATTTCGGGCATTTTGTCCTTTTTCACGGGCGTTAAAAAAAATTATTCTTTTGAAGAATTCCTTAAACTTTGATATTTTTTCCTTTTTTTATATAAAAAAAGCCGAAAACCCCCTTTTTCGATTTTATTTATTTTTTATTTGTTATATTATTTTATAGCATTAAATTGTAATTAAAATCGTTTGGAGGTTTTTATTTTATGAAAAAGTACGTTTATCTTTTCACCGAAGGTAACGCCAACATGCGTGAACTTCTCGGCGGCAAGGGCGCAAACCTCGCGGAAATGACCAACATCGGTCTTCCCGTTCCCCAGGGTTTCACCATTTCGACCGAAGCTTGCACGCAGTACTACGAAGACGGCAAGAGAATCAATGACGATATCCAAGCCGAAATCATGGACTACATCGAAAAACTCGAAAACATCACCGGCAAAAAATTCGGCGATAAAGAAAATCCCCTTCTCGTATCCGTTCGTTCGGGTGCTCGCGCTTCGATGCCCGGTATGATGGACACCATTCTTAACCTTGGTCTTAACGAAGAAGTCGTTGAAGTCCTTTCCGCAAAATCGGGCAACCCCCGTTGGGCATGGGACTGCTATCGTCGTTTCATTCAGATGTACTCCGACGTCGTTATGGAAGTCGGCAAAAAGTACTTTGAAGAACTCATCGACAAAATGAAAGCGAAGAAGGGCGTACATCAGGATATCGACCTCGACGCAAACGACCTTAAAGAACTTGCAAATCAGTTCAAGGCGGAATACAAGGCAAAAATCGGCAGCGATTTCCCCTCCGACCCGAAAGAACAACTTTTCGGCGCAATCAAGGCTGTTTTCAGAAGCTGGGACAACCCCCGTGCAAACGTCTATCGTATGGACCACGACATTCCTTACAGCTGGGGCACTGCGGTTAACGTACAAATGATGGCTTTCGGTAACATGGGCGACGATTGCGGCACCGGCGTTGCGTTCACTCGTAACCCCGCAACCGGCGAAAAAGGTCTTATGGGCGAGTTCCTTATGAACGCTCAGGGCGAAGACGTCGTCGCAGGCGTTCGTACCCCGATGCCCATCAGCCAGATGGCGGAAGTCCTTCCCGACGTTTACAAACAGTTCCTTGACGTCTGCAAGACTCTTGAAAGCCACTACCGCGATATGCAGGATATGGAATTCACCATCGAACGCGGCAAACTCTTCATGCTTCAAACCAGAAACGGCAAGCGTACCGCTGCCGCCGCTATCCGTATCGCTTGCGATCTTATCGACGAAGGTATGATCAACGAAAAGGAAGCGCTCCTCCAAATCGACGCAAAAACTCTCGATATGCTTCTGCATCCTCAGTTCGACGCGGCAGCCCTTAAAGCGGCTGACAAAAACAACGTCGTCGGCAAAGGTATCGCGGCGTCTCCCGGCGCAGCGGCAGGCACTATCGTTTTCACCCCCGAAGAAGCCGTCAGACTCGGTCAGGCGGGCAAGAAAGTCGTCCTCGTACGTCTTGAAACCTCTCCCGAAGACATCGAAGGTATGAAATACGCGCAAGGTATCCTTACCGTTCGCGGCGGTCAGACCTCCCACGCGGCGGTTGTCGCCCGCGGAATGGGCACCTGCTGTGTTTCCGGTTGCGGCGACATCAAAATGCACGAAGCCGAAAAATTCTTCGAACTCGGCGGAAAAGTCTTCCACGAAGGCGACGACCTCTCCCTTGACGGAAGCACCGGTAACATTTACGACATCGCAATCAAGACCGTCCCCGCAGATCCCAACAGCGGTTACTTCGGAAGAATTATGCACCTTGCCGACAAATATAAGGCAATGGACGTCCGCACTAACGCTGACACCCCCGCCGACGCAAAACGCGCTGCCGAACTCGGCGCACAAGGCATCGGTCTTTGCCGTACCGAACATATGTTCTTCGGACCCGGCAGAATCGATAAGTTCCGCGAAATGATCTGCTCCGAAACCGTCGAAGAACGCAGAAAAGCCCTTGATAAGATCGAACCTATGCAGCAGGCTGACTTCGAAGGTCTTATGGAAGCCCTTGAAGGACATCCCGTTACCATTCGTTTCCTCGATCCGCCGCTTCACGAGTTCGTTCCTACCGAAGAAAAGGACATCGAAGAACTTGCAAAAGCGCAGGGCAAGTCCGTTGAAGAAATCAAAATTATCTGCAATTCTCTGCACGAATTCAACCCGATGATGGGACATCGCGGATGCCGTCTTGCGGTAACGTATCCCGAAATCGCCGAAATGCAGACGAAAGCAATCATCAAGGCTGCAATCGCGGTACAAAACCGTCATCCCGATTGGAACGTCGTTCCCGAAATCATGATTCCGTTGGTTTGCGAAATTAAGGAACTTGCTTTCTGCAAAAAGACCGTCGTCGAAACCGCCGACGCTCTCATCAAAGCAGCAGGCAGCAACCTTAAATACGAAGTCGGTACCATGATCGAAATCCCGCGCGCGGCACTTACCGCTGACGAAATCGCAAAAGAAGCCGAATTCTTCTGCTTCGGTACCAACGACCTTACGCAAATGACCTTCGGTTTCAGCCGCGACGACGCAAGCAAATTCTTGCCTTCGTACTACAAGAACAAGATTTTTGAGTCCGATCCGTTCGCACGTCTTGACACCACCGGCGTAGGCAAACTTATGGATATGGCTGTCAAAATGGGACACGCTACCCGCAGCAACATTCATTGCGGTATCTGCGGCGAACACGGCGGCGATCCTTCTTCCATCGAGTTCTGCCACAATATCGGCTTGAACTACGTGTCTTGCAGCCCCTTCCGCGTACCTATCGCACGCCTTGCAGCGGCTCAGGCAAACATCAAAAACCCCAGAAACTAATAGGGTAAAATCATAACAAACAAGCCACCGAGCAATCGGTGGCTTTTGTTATTTTGTTATAGAATATTCAGTATCGTTATTAAGTTATTCTTATTAAAATTCTTATTGAAAATCAAATAAAAGGGGCGGATTGTTTGATTTAGCGCAATAATGCGGTGCTTTGATAAACTTTTTTGCGGGAATTATAGATTTTTTTGTATAATTATGTTGACTTTTGCAGTTTAGTTTGGTAAACTGAACGTAATTTTTTAATAAAGGAATTGATAGAATTTTGGAAAAATTAACCAAAAAGTACGGACTGCTTACCGCGATTTGTATGGTCGTCGGCATTGTTATCGGTTCGGGCGTGTTCTTTAAGGCAGGAAAGGTTTTATCTTTCACAAACGGAAATATCGGAAAAACTCTGGCGGTCGTTGCAATTGTCGGCGGGATAATGATAATCTGTTCACTCGTATTTGCGACGCTCGCGCAAAAGCACGAAAAGGTCAACGGCATTGTGGACTATGCGGAAGCGACTCTCGGGAAGCGATACGCATACTACGTCGGCTGGTTTATGTCGACGATTTATTATCCGACGCTTACAAGCGTACTCGGCTGGATTTCGGCGTCGTACACTTGCTCGCTTTTCAACATTCCGTCAAGCACGGGCGCTCAACTTGCGCTGGCGGGGGCATTTCTTGTTGCCGGGTTTGCGGTGAACTCGCTTTCGCCGAGGCTTGCGGGCAGATTTCAGGTATCGGCAACGTTCATTAAACTTATTCCGCTTGTACTTATGGGCGTAGTCGGGCTAATCGTGGGGCTTGTCAACGGCAAAACCATCGACGCATTCAAGGCGAACATCGTGACGGAAGGTCTTGTCAACGACGGCGGATTTTTCGCAGGCGTAGCGGCGTTTGCGTTCGCATACGAGGGTTGGATTGTCGCGACTTCCATAAACGGCGAATTGAAAAACGCGAAAAGGAACCTGCCGATTGCGCTTATTGTGGGCGCGATAATCATCATAGCGGTTTATCTTTTGTATTTCCTTGGACTTACGGGCGCGCTGTCGACCGAAGATATGCTGAAAGTCAACGCGGGGCAGGTGAGCGGATCGCTGCCGCAAAACGCATTCACGGCGTTGTTCAAGAGTCCCGCTTTCGGCACGATTATTATGGTGTTTGTCATCATTTCGTGCCTTGGAACGATGAACGGTCTTATGCTTGGTTGCTGCCGCGGATTTTATTCGATTTCCGCGCGTAACGTCGGACCGAAACCCGGTATGTTCGGCGAATTGAGCAAGGAAACGAATATGCCGCAATCGTCGTCGATTCTGGGGCTTCTTTTGTGCTTCGTATGGCTTGTGCAGTGGGAATTCTTCTTTATGAATCCGACCGGTAAAATCCCCGCTTTCTGGTGCTGGGAATCCGACGAAGTGTCCATCATAACGCTGTATGCGTTCTATATCCCCATTTTTATCGCAATGATGGTGAAAGGGAAAGACCTTAACGTCGTGAAAAGGTTTATTTTGCCGACACTGGGCGTTGCGTGCTGCTGTTTTATGTGCTTCTGTGCATACGACGGATACAAGGCAAACGGACAAATCTGGTCGTATTTAATCGTATTCTCGATTATAATGTTTGTCGGATTTTTCTTCTCGGAAGACTTCAAAAAGATTGTCGAAAAAATTAAAAAGAAATGTGGCAAGGCAGAAGTCGTTGGGGACGCCGTCGCTGCTGAAATTACGGAAGGAAGCGTCGATAATTTCGTTTCCGAAAGCGACGAAACCGAAAACGCGGAAAGTCCCGCAGTCGATGAAAATCAGGCGGAAAACGATGCGGAAACCACCGCAGAATAAAAACTGCATTGCAAGGAGCACCGAAAGGTGCTCTTTTTATTGTCCAGAAAATACAAGCTAAAAAATATATATTCCTTAAATGTATTGAAACCTTATCGCGATTATTTCGATTTCGGCGGGCTCGATTATTTTTTAGTTGACTTATTTCGTTGAATAACGCCGCCTAAAATGCTATAATAACCAAATAGAGGTTAAACTGTTTTTGAAATGAAAGGGAAGATTTTAATAAACGCGTATCTTGACTCGCGGGAATATCTGTACGAGGCGGAAAGGCTTTTTGAAGAGTTTGAAAAACTCGGCGTTGATGTGTCTGTCGTGCGCCTTGACGAATATCCCGCGATAATTTCGGACGGAAAGATAAGTATTGACTTTTCCGCCGACTTTTTCGTGTATCTCGACAAAGACAAATACGTCCTGACAATGCTTGAAAAGTCGGGCGCGAAAGTGTTCAACAACGCGCGCGCAATACAGACCTGCGACGACAAAATGTCAACGTATATCGCGCTGTCGGACAGCGGCGTGCCTATGCCGAAAACGCTCCCCGGGATTTTGTGCTACAACCAAAACGAAAAAATCAAGGAAAAAGCCGTTGAAAAAATCGAAAAGGAACTTGCGTATCCGCTTATTGTGAAGGAATCGTACGGCTCGCTCGGAAAGCGCGTTTATCTTGTAAAAAACAGGGAAGAACTGCTCATTACGCTTGAAACAGTGAAAACAAAGCCGCATTTGTTGCAGGAATTTGTTGAAGAAAGCCGTGGCCGAGATTTAAGAGTTATCGTCGTCGGGCAAAAGTACGTCGGCGCGATGGAAAGGTTTTCGGACGTCGATTTCAGAAGTAACGTCGGCGCAGGCGGCAAAGGAAGAAAAGCGGACGCGTCGGACGAAATAAAGAACCTTTCCGAAAAAATCGCAAAAATCCTGAACCTTGACTACTGCGGCATCGACTTTTTGTACAAAGACGGCGGTGTTACCGTTTGCGAAGTTAACTCCAACGCATACTTTTTCACGTTTGAAAAGGTAACGGGGATAAACGTTGCGAAGATTTTTGCGGAATATATTTTGTCCGTACTGAAATAGAACAAAAAAATCAAAACGTAAGAGAATATGCGAAAAGTTCGCATATTTTTTTATAAAATAAACCAAAAATTATTGTGAAAAACGCGCTGAAAACCTTATATAAAGCCTTGACAACGATATGAAAGTTTCGTATAATTAAATTAAGGTCAAAGAAAGTCAAATTTTCAAAAGGCAATTATGAAAATCAGCGACGTCATCGAAAACTTCATAATCGAGGTTATGGGGGACGACAAGTGTGCGGAAATCAGCCGCAACGAACTTGCGTCCTATTTTCAGTGCGCGCCGAGTCAGATAAACTACGTCTTAAAAACCCGTTTCACGACGGAACGCGGCTTCAACGTCGTCGGTCAACGCGGAGGGGGCGGCTTTATCCGCATTGAAAAGTTTGACGCCAAAGCAGACGGATATCTTGAACGCATTTTGCCGTCGCTTGAAAATCCGACAAGTTACACCCGTTCCAAACAAATCATTTGTCATCTTGTCGACGACGGCGTGATTTCCAAGGACGAGGGCAATTTACTTTCGGCGGCAACCTGCGACAAAGCGCTCACCGCACCGCAGCACGTCGCCGACGTCATCAGAAGCAACATATTGAAAGAAACCATTATACAAATATTAAAGAGGTAATTATGCGAAATTCAGGCGGCCGGATTTGCGACGATTGTCAAATGCGCCCGGCAACGACACTTTCCACAATCGAACTTAACGGAAACGTATACGAAGTCGCGCTTTGCGACGAATGTTTCCGAAAACGCAACGCGGCGAGCGCGCCCGTGTATCAGGCTTTTATGCAGCAGGAGCGGGAGTGCCCGATATGTCATACCCGACTTTCCGAGGTGGAAAACAGTCAATATCTCGGTTGCAGCGAGTGTTACAACGTGTTCCGCAGCGAAGTCCTTAACAACATTTACGACTTGCACAGGACAAGAAAACATATCGGAAAACGCAAAAAAACGCCGCGCCGCAACAAGACGGTGGGGCTGTCCGACGTCGAAAACATGCGCGAGCAATACCATCTTGCGAAAGACGAAGGTCGCTTTGAAGACGCGGAAGAAATACTTGACTTTTTAAGAGGTGCCGACGATGACGAACGATAATACGAAAAACGTTGTGGTGTCGTCAAGGGTACGCCTTGCAAGAAACGCCGCGAAAATTCCTTTCCCGCAAAAGGGAATCACTGTGGAAGAAGTCGCGTATCTTGTGAAGTGCGCCGACAAAGCCGCCGATTTCGAGCATCAGCTTGTGTTTATGTCCGACCTTCGCGACGTTGACAGACAAGCCCTTGTCGAAAGGCATCTGATAAGTCCCGACCTTGCGAAAAAGGATCTGGGCGCGCTGCTTATTTCGGACGACGACAGCATTGCAGTAATGATCAACGAAGAAGACCATATCCGCGCGCAGTGCATCAAAAACGGGTTCCGTTTGCAGGAATGTTACAACGCAATCGACCGCTACGACGACAATTTAAGCAAGGTTATGGACGTTGCGTACGACAGCGAATTCGGCTATCTTACGGCGTGTCTTACGAACGTCGGCACGGGAATGAGAGCGTCGGTTATGGTGTTTTTGCCGGCGATGACTTTCACGAATATGATTGAAAATTTCCTGCTTATCGCAAAGGAAAACGGACTCACTTTCCGCGGCGTGTACGGTGAAAGAAGCAATCCCGTCGGGTGTATGTATCAGCTTTCAAACGCGCGCTCCATAGGTCTTACCGAAAGCCAAATTATCGAAAACGTGTCGGGCGTCGTCAGTGAAATGTGCGCGTCCGAGCAAGGTTTAAGACGCCAACTGTTGTCAACGAGAAAAGACGAGCTCACCGACAAAGCGTACAGGGCGTACGGCATTCTGAAAAACGCAAGAATGTTGTCGTCGGGCGAGTTTATGGAACTTGTCGCATATTTGAAACTTGGTATGGCAATGGACGTAATCGAGTTTAACGACGTCAAAACGCTTGATAAACTTATTATTGACGCACAACCTGCAAATCTTGTAAAGATTGCGAAGTCATACAGTCTTAATGCGGATCAGCGCGATCTGGTGCGCGCCGCGCTTGTAAGACACACCCTTGAAAACTTGAAATAATCGGAGGCAACTATGATACAGGACAGTAAAAACGTACAAAAAATCAAACAGGAAGCGTACAACGTCGCAACGCAGACGGGCGGTGAAATCGGCAGCGAACACTTGCTTGCGGGTATCGTCGTTATCGACGGCTCGATTGCAAACAATTTGTTGAAATTGCACGGCGTTACTCTTTCAAAAATTCAGAATTGCTTCCATGCGGTGAGTTTGAAAACCGAGCCGTATTATTCGGTCAGGACAAAGCGCATTTTGTCGAACGCACAGGTTTTTGCCGCCGAATGTGGGGAAGACGTCGTCGGCAGCGAGCATTTGCTTGCCGCAATCATTTGCGAATCCGACAGCATCGCTTATACGATTCTCACGAATTCCGCGGATAACTTCGGCGCGCTTCAAAACGACGTCGCAAACGTTCTGGACGAAGAGAAAAACAGAAACTTTTCAAAAATGGAAAGAAACGCCGCTGATTCCGGCGATGAAAAATTGAAGGACGCACTGGACAACGTCAATAAACGAATCAGAGGTTTCGGCGTCGAGGACGATAAATCCTCTCGTTTCAAAAGCACCGACCAGAAATCGCAGGGCGGCGCGCTGAAAGAGTTGGAAGGCTTCGGAATCGACCTTACGCAAAAAGCGAAAGAAAACAAGCTCGATCCCGTCATCGGCAGGGATAAGGAAATCGAAAGGATAATCCAGATTCTTTGCAGAAGGACGAAAAACAATCCCGTACTTATCGGCGAGCCTGGCGTCGGAAAATCGGCGGTGTCCGAAGGGCTTGCGCTGCAAATCGTCAACGATCAGGTGCCCGACGCGTTGAAAGGGAAAAAAGTATTCTCCCTCGATATGGCAAGCATCGTTGCCGGCACTAAATACCGCGGCGAATTTGAGGAACGTCTGAAGGCCGTTCTGGAGGAGATCAAGCAGTCCGAGGGCAAGATAATCCTCTTTATCGATGAGCTGCACACCATAGTCGGTGCCGGTAAGACCGAGGGCAGCATGGACGCAGGCAACCTGCTCAAGCCTATGCTTGCACGAGGCGAGCTGCACTGCATCGGTGCGACAACGCTCGACGAGTACCGCAAGTATATCGAAAAGGACGCAGCTCTTGAGCGTAGGTTCCAGCCTGTCATGGTCGATGAGCCGACGGTCGAGGACACGATATCCATTCTCCGTGGTCTCAAGGAGCGCTACGAGGTGTACCACGGCGTTCGCATCCACGATAACGCCCTTGTCGCCGCCGCAACACTTTCCGACCGCTATATAACCGACCGTTTCCTGCCTGATAAGGCAATTGACCTTGTCGATGAGGCATGTGCACTCATCCGCACGGAGATAGACTCCATGCCCGCAGAGCTTGACGATGTCCGCCGCAAGATAATGCAGCTCGAGATCGAGGAAATGGCGCTTAAGAAGGAGACCGACCGTCTCTCGATGGAGCGTCTTGAAAAGCTCAGCGAGGAGCTTGCAAACCTCAAGGATAAGTTCAAGGAGCAGAAGTCCCGCTGGGAAAGTGAGAAGAGCAGTGTTGATGAGGTCAAGAACCTCAAGGCCGAGATCGAGAAGATGCACGCCGATATCGAGAATGCCCAGCTCAGATACGAGTATGAGACCGCCGCAAAGCTCAAGTACTCCGACCTGCCCGCACTTGAGCGTAAGCTCCAAGAGGCGGAGAAAAACAGCGAGGAGCGCAAGTCAAACAGCATGGTGCATGATACCGTGACCGAAGAGGAGATAGCCGGTATCGTCGCAAAGTGGACGGGCATCCCCGTGGCAAAGCTCATGGAGGGCGAAAGAGAAAAGCTTTTGCACCTTGACGATGTTCTCCACCGCAGGGTGATAGGCCAGGACGAGGCCGTGCAGCGCGTGACCGAGGCCATACTCCGCTCCCGCGCCGGCATTTCCGACCCCAACCGTCCCGTCGGCTCGTTCCTGTTCCTCGGCCCCACGGGCGTGGGCAAGACCGAGCTGGCCAAGGCGCTGGCACAGGCTCTGTTTGACGATGAGCGCAACATGGTGCGTATCGATATGACCGAATATATGGAGAAGTTCAGCGTCAGCCGCCTGATCGGCGCGCCTCCGGGATACGTCGGTTACGAAGAGGGCGGCCAGCTGACCGAGGCTGTGCGCCGCAAGCCCTACAGCGTGGTGCTGTTCGATGAGGTGGAAAAGGCCCACCCCGATGTGTTCAACATCCTGCTGCAGGTGCTGGACGATGGCCGCATCACCGACAGTCAGGGCCGCACCGTGGACTTCAAGAACACGGTCATCATCCTCACCTCCAATCTGGGCAGCGACATCATCCTGAACGATCTGGAGCAGCGCCGTGCGCAGGGCTCCAACGAGCTGAGCGAGGATGCAAAGCATCAGATCGACCTACTGCTCAAGAGCAAGTTCCGCCCCGAATTCCTGAACCGTCTGGACGAGATCGTCTACTACAAGAGCCTGACCAAGGACGAGATGCGCAAGATCGTGGATCTGCAGCTGCAGGATCTGCGCAAGCGCATGGACGAGGGCAAGCACCTCAAGCTGGAGGTCACCACCGCCGCCAAGGACTTCATCATTGATTCTGCCTACGACAGCGTTTATGGTGCACGTCCCATCAAGCGCTTCATCCAGAGCCGCGTGGAGACCCTGATCGCCAAGGCCATCATCAAGGGCAGTTATGCCGAGGGCAACACCCTGACGGTGGATTATGACGGCAGCGCATTGGTTCTGCGCTAAACTTTACCGGTTTTGTACATGGAGTACAGGCCAAACGCTTGCACCTGTGTGCAGAATATGTTATTATAGAAAATAACATTGATGTGCTTTTCATCGCGGAAATGGCAACGATGGAAAGCACATTTTTGTATACGGAAAAGCCCGCTTGGCACGGTTGAAGCACAATGAAAATACAACGGGCAAATAAAACTAAATTTAAAACAGAAAGTTGAGTGTGATTTCCCTTTTTATGGACGATGGCAGTATGACGCTCTGGGTAGCGCTGGTGATCCTGGTGGGTTTCTCCGCCTTTTTCTCCGCCTCCGAGACCGCATTTTCTTCCCTGAACCAGATACGCCTGAAAAGCCGCGCTGAGGAGGGCGACACTTCCGCCGCCCGGGTGCTGGCGATGGCCGAGAAGTACGACAAGCTTCTCTCCTCCATCCTCATCGGCAACAACATCGTGAATATCGCCGCCGCTTCCATCGGCACCGTCCTCTTTACCAAGTGGCTGGGTGCAGAGCGGGGCGCCACCACCTCCACCATCGTGCTGACGGTAGTCGTCCTCATCTTCGGCGAAGTGACCCCCAAGACCCTCGCCAAGGAGATGCCCGAGACGATCGCAACCGCTGTATCGCCGGTGCTGAACCTGCTGATGACCCTCCTCACCCCGCTGACCTGGCTGTTCAGCCAGTGGAAGCGCTTTCTGGGACACTTTGTCCACAGCACCGAGGAGGACACCATCACCGAGGGTGAGCTGATGACCATGGTCAGCGAGGCCGAGAACGACGGCGAGCTGACCGACCGGGAAAGCCAGCTCATCCGCAGCGCCATCGAGTTCGATGACGTGGAGGTGGAAGAGATCCTAACGCCCCGCGTAGACGTGGTGGCCGTGGAGGACGATATTTCGCTGGAAGAGCTTGCGCAGACATTCGCAGAATCCGGCTATTCCCGTCTGCCCGTCTATCACGACACCGTTGACAACATCATCGGCGTCGTCCATGAGAAGGATTTCTACATCGCCCGTCTGAAAAAGTCCGTCACGATGGAGGACCTCATCGCCCCCACCCTCTACACCACCGGCTCCACCCAGATCTCCCAGCTGCTG
>OHBX01001001.1_pt1 | contig 12584 bp, 10 predicted proteins | sample 1577441 | NCBI WGS metagenome assembly OHBX01 (sample SAMEA3879561, study PRJEB24766) | human gut metagenome | biome: human-associated habitat; feature: feces | place: USA | collected 1985/1987 | reverse complement strand
TGTTGGTATGAGCGTGAGCACCGCAACAACAATCAGATTGCGGATTTTATCAATCGCCTTTCCTGTCATTACAATATAAGCTGATACCGATATGATAACCGCAAGCTTACATATCTCAGCAGGCTGTATAGTACCGAAACCTACATTTATCCATCTCCTTGCATGGTTAATCTCAACTCCCAGCGGTGTGAGTATAAGCAGTATAGAAAATACAGCCCCGGCATATATCCATGGTGCAAGCTTATAGTAGTATTTATAATCGAAAAAAATGCAGAAAACAAATGCAGCCATTCCAAGAATCGTAGATTTAACCTGCTTTTTTAAATAGAACGCAGGATCAGGGTTCTTAGGAAGTTTCATTCCGCTGTAATAACTGGTCGAATACACCATCACTAATCCAAAGCACACCAGAAACAGTATTATCACCAGCAAAGAATAATCAAAATATTTTGTTTTTGCCCGCTTCTTTGCCATCGGCAATCCTCCATGTCTTACAATTCATTAACATACTGCTTGAATAATTTTCCGCGCTCCTCATAGCTCTTAAACATATCCCAGCTCGCACATGCAGGCGACAGGAGTACTATCTGACCCTCCCTGGCATCCTCACGGCATACCTCAACCGCTTCTTTGAGAGTCTCAACAAAGCGTATGTTTTCAAAGCCCTGCTCTCTTGCAGCAGCAGCTATCTTATCCTTGGTAACACCGAGAAGAACAAGCTCTATAATCGTATCCTTAAAGCACTTTATCATCTCATCAAATTCCGAATGTTTATCGTAGCCTCCAGCTATAAGTATAGTCTTTTTAGGCATTGCCTCTATAGCCTTGATGGTTGAATCAGGGTTCGTTCCCTTAGAATCATTATAATACTCAACCCCATCAAGTGTACGCACATATTCTATGCGGTGTTCAACAGCCTTAAAGCTTCTTATTGTATCCGCAATAATTCCCACCGGCACGCCCATTTGTATACATATAGCTGCCGCAGCCATGACATTCTCATGGTTATGCGCTCCAAAAAGGAGCATATCTCTTACGTCTATTACATCGATAACCTTCGCACCATCAGTATACTTTATCATAGTACCTTCAAGGTATGTACCATGGTTTACATGGTGCTTTCTTGAAAAATATACCGGTGTCGCCGTTGTAACTTCTCCGAACCTTCTTAAAACCTCGTCATCATAATTAAGCACCACAAAGTCATCCTTTGTCTGATTAGCCGCTATTCTTTCCTTAACAGCAGCATAGTTTTCCATGGTATAATGTCTATTCAGGTGGTCGGGTGTAATATTTAAAATAGCAGATACATCCGGAGCAAAATCTACAATTGTCTCTAACTGGAAGCTGCTGATTTCTGCTGCTGTTACCGTTTCTTCTGTGGTGTCTGCCGCTACCGATGTATATGGAATTCCAATATTTCCTACGACTTTTACATCCTTAAAGTAATTGGATAAAATTTCTCCCACCAGTGTAGTGGTTGTCGTCTTGCCATTCGTTCCTGTAATTGCAAGGATTTTTCCTTTTGCCACCTGATAAGCAAGCTCAATCTCACCAATAATCGTAATTTTCTTATCACGCATGGCATTTACCAATGGTAAATCGGTTGGAACACCCGGACTTAACACAACAAAATCCAGTTTATCCATCACTTCTTCCGGAAGGGTGCCCACATAGATTTCTGCCTTGGCAAAGCTCTCCGATTTTTCTTTGATTTCTGCTACACTCTGCTTTTCATTTCCTTCAAAAACGAAAATATTCGCATTCTGTTTTTCTAACAGCTCTGCTGCAGCAATTCCACTTTTTCCAGAGCCAAATACCAGTACATTTTTCTCCTGAAATTCCATTTTATTCACTCCTGTCTCTTTATAATCCAATCAATGCAACCAGACATAAGATTGCTGTTACAATTGAAAATACTGCCACTACCCTGGTCTCTGACCAGCCACCTAATTCAAAGTGGTGATGAATCGGAGCCATACGGAAAATTCTCTTTCCACCTGTTTTTTTAAAATAGGTTACCTGAATGATAACAGATAATACTTCTACCAGATAAATCAGTCCCACAATCAGAAGGAAAATTGGCATCTGAAGCATATATGCGGTAGCTGCCACAAATCCACCCAGTGCAAGAGAACCGGTATCTCCCATAAATACACTTGCCGGATATACATTAAACAGAAGGAAGCCCATCAATGCACCTACTACAGCACAGGTAATCGGTTCGATTCCGCTGTTGGTTCCCACTGCAACTACAGTAAAGAAGGTTGCTACGATAATGGTTACGCTGGTAGCAAGACCATCTAAGCCATCAGTAAAGTTGACTCCGTTTACAGTTCCGATTACTGCAAAATACATGACCGGAATTGCAAGCCAGCCAATATTCCAGTATTTTCCACCGGAAAATGGAAGCAGCATCGTAAGGGAAACATCTGAAAACTTCACCATGTATACCACAAAAACAGTGGTCACTACAAGCTGGCATAACATTTTCTGCCATGCAAGCAGTCCATCCGACCGTCTCAGTACAACCTTCAAATAATCATCTAAAAATCCAATTACGCCAAATCCTACTACCATAAAGAGAATCGGAATAATCTTCGGATAATCTTTTACATAAATCAGACTGGTTACAATAATACTTGCGATAATCATCAATCCACCCATGGTAGGGGTTCCCATTTTCTTCTGATGGGATTCAAGCTCTTTCCGCTCCGTCTGACCAACTTTCAATCTTCTTAAAAAAGGAATTACGACCGGTCCTAACAATGCACTCACTGCAAAAGCGATAATAACCGGAAGAATAACATGATACGTCATAACTGCACCTCTTTTTATTTTCTTTTTGTATATCATTTCAACTTATCTAGTATACGTTATTTAGAGCTTTCCTGCAAGATATCTCCCCAAAGTTTCACGGATTTTCCTGAATTTCCGCATCTTCTGTAACCGGTGCCTGCTTAATGCCAAGATATGGCAGAATATTGGAAAACAAATCCCGGCAGACCGGTGCTGCTATGGTTCCACCATAATAAACGCCTTGTGGATTATTGATAATAATTAAGGCAAGTACCTGCGGATCGTCAGCCGGAGCAAAGCCTAAAAAAGAAGAAATATACCTTTTTTCACTACGTGGAAGCGTCTGGGACGTTGCGGTTTTGCCGCCAATAGAAAAGCCTTCAAGAGCCGCATTCTTTCCACTGCCCTCAGATACTACTTTTTCCAGCAAATAGCGCATGGTGGTGGAAGTTTCTTCGCTTACAATATGTTCCTTTTGTCCGTAGACAAAAGTATGTGTCACTTCTCCTTCTGCATTTTTCGTCTCCACGCCAAAATGCGGCGTCACACGGTTTCCTCCATTTATAATAGAGGAAACCGTAGTTGCAAGCTGAATCGGTGTAATCTGGAAGGACTGCCCAAAGGACATGGTTGCAAGCTCCACCTGACCGATATTTTCTCTTTTATGCATAATGGTGGATGCTTCCCCCGGTAAATCTATATTTGTCCTGGATAACAAACCAAACTGTTCAAAATAATCGCAGAAGCGGTCGGAACCGATACGAAGTCCGATTTCTATGAATACCGGGTTGCAGGAATTCATAATGCCATGGGTAAAATCCTCTGCCCCATGCCCTCCCACTTTATGGCAGCGGATTCTCCTGTCCTCCACAATCTTATATCCCGGACAGTTAAACTGGTCAGAAAGACTTACTTTTCCCTCTTCCAAGGCTGCGGATGCTGTTATTATCTTAAAAGTGGATCCCGGTTCATAAGTGTCATTGATGCACTGGTTTCTCCACATTTTATTTAAAGCATTCTGCTTCTCCTCTTCACTCAATTCCGTGTCAATCTCCGTATTTAAGGCAAAAGGTTCATTCAGATTAAACTCCGGTTCATTTACCATGGCAAGGATTTCGCCATTCTGTGGATTCATCACAAGGATGCTGACACTGTCTGCCTGTTTTTCCTCCCGCACCTTTACTGCCGCCTGCGCTGCATACATCTGGATATTATAATCAAGACTTAAATAAAGGTCATCTCCTTCTACCGGCTCACTCCGCCGCTCTCCGGCATTTTTTATCTCTACGCCTCTGGCATCTGTCAATGTAAGTATCTTTCCATTGATGCCCTCCAGATATTCATCATATTTTACTTCTATTCCGATAATTCCCTGATTGTCCCCGCCAGTAAATCCGATCACTTTAGAAGCCAGTTCATTATAAGGATAATACCGTTTATAATCTTCATCGATCTTCACGCCCGCCAGTTCATAAGATCGAATCGCATCTCCGGTTTCTTTCTCCACATTCGTCTTAATCCGTTCAATGGAACTAACCTTCTCTACCCGCTTCCGCACTGTCTCTTCTGACATGCCAAGCTCTTTTGTTAAAACTGCAATTACCTTTTCCGGGTCTTCTATCTGGCTGTGAATCACAGAAATCGTACATACCGTCTTATTTTCTGCTAAAACCACACCATTTCTGTCATAAATATTTCCTCTTGCCGCCTTGATATCCCTTTCTCTTTCATGGAGGTTCTCCGCCCGGACCCCATAGTATTCTGAACAGAATATCATAAGATACACCAGTCGTCCCATCAGAAATACCATCAGCAGTAATACTGCCACAAAAATAATCATAATTTTTCGTCGGTTAAAGGTTTTATTCCGATAGATGCAAAATCTGTTTTCTTCTTCCTCCTGCATTTTTTGCTGAAACATAAAAACATAACCTCATAAAAGCAGTTATTATAATCTATTACAACTTTTACAAGGTTATGTTGTTTTCTCTATTGTGCTACATCCTGTGGCTGTAAACCATCCTCCGGTGGTACTGTTTCCTCTGCAATATCCGGTGTCTGGTCTACCATAGAATCCTCCGGTGCAGAATCCGGAACATCTGTTGTTCCATCTGCCGGTGCTTCTGCCGGGTCTGTCTCTTCTGTTACAACAATGTCCTCATCCGGATAAATATTAAGATAAGGCAGTGTCTCTTCGAAAATTCCCTTTGCGATTTCCTGTGCAAAGGTACTGTGAAACTCTTCTTCTGCGTTTGGTTCGTCTACTACTACATATACCAAAAGCTGCGGATTGTCTACTGGTGCAAAACCGATAAAGGAAACCAGATAATTTCCCTGTCCTCGAGGAAGCTTCTGTGCTGTTCCGGTCTTTCCACCCATGGAGTATCCCGGCACTTTTGCATATTTTCCGGTACCATCGGAAACCGTTGCATAAAGATACTGTTTTAATAATTCACTGGTAGATGAAGACACTGTTTTCTTTAACAAGGTTCCATTGTCTTCCTGTATGACATTCCCATTTTCATCTGTTATTTTCTTTACCACATGTGGCTGATAATAGTTACCACCATTAACAATGGAACAAAAAGCACTTGCCACCTGTATCATGGTAACATTAAAGTTCTGTCCAAAGGAATTGGTAGCCAGGTTAATGGTGCTTAACTGGTCTTCGGTATAAATTAAGGAATCGGTTCTTGCCTCTCCCGGTAAATCAATGTTTGTCTTGGTACCAAAGCCGAAAATCTGCTGATACTTAGAGAAATTCTCAGATCCGATATCATAAGACATCTGCATCAGGGCATCATTACAGGAATTCTTTAAGGCATCTTCTACTGTTTCAAGTCCATGTCCGTTGGTATTTACACAGTGAATGTCATGACCGGAAATCGTCTCGTATCCATCACAGATAAAAGTACGATTCGGGTCTAAAGTTCCGGTATCCAGACCACAGGCTACGGTAAAAGGTTTTACGGTAGAGCCCGGTTCATAAGTATAAGTAATGCAGAAATTAGACCATAACTGGTTTAAAGCATCCAGTTCTGCATCGTCACCCATAGCATCAATTTCTTCCTGGGTATAATAGGCAGACAAATCCCTTGGATTACTACTGTCATAATTTGGATAATTTGCCATGGCAAGCACTTCAGCATTCTGTGGGTTCATTACAATAACTCCCACATGTTTACTTCCAGCACCTTCTCTTGCTGCATCCCTGTATTCTTCTTCAAATGCAGCAATCTTATCTTCTACGATTTTCTGGATATTTGCATCAATGGTCAGTGTAACATCATTACCATTCTGGGCATCGATTACTGTCTTCTCAAAATTACTGTCGGAATTCAGATAACCATATTCTCTTCCGTTGGTTCCATTCAGAACACTGTTATAGGAATTTTCCACTCCATTCATTCCCAGATTACCGCTGGTAGTAAATCCTACTACCGCACTGGCTAGAGAACCATATGGATATTCTCTCTGGTATTCTTTTTCAAACCAGACTCCATTAATTTTTCCTTTTTTCTCTGCATCGCCGCTCTTCTTATCGGAAGCTTCCTTTTCTGCCGCCTGCATATCTTCAAACGTCCGAATCTCTTCATAGCTTAATTTCTTTGCCAGAACATTGTACTGGCTCTTTGGCTTATCCGTAATCAGATTACGTAAATCGGTTTCATTCAGCTGTGGGAAACAGGTTATCAGTGCATCGATGGTCGGGTCAATATCTGCCGAATCACTGTTTAATACCTTACAGTCTAATATCACATTGTATACATCCACGCTGGTTGCCAGTATCGTTCCCTTGCAGTCTGTAATATTTCCACGCTGATAAGGAATGACCGTACTGTCATATTTCTGCTGGGATAATACTTTCTTTTCGTATTTCTTTCCACTGGTGTGTTCAATATACATCAATCTTACAATTAATCCCAACAAAAGTAGTGCTATTATTACAAACAGCACTACAAGTTTCTTTTGCATTTTCTTACTAAATTTTGCTATTTTCTTTCCGCCGCGTCTCTTTCCTGCCATTTTACCACCACGTTTGTTTCCTACTTATTCGGAATATCCTCAAACTGATTCATATAATCTTCTTTATCAACCGTATAATGTATAATCTGGTCCGGTCCCGCATAGCTCATGCCAAGCTGGTTCATTGCTATATCCTTGATGGTTGAAAGATCTACTGCTGTCTCGATTCTTTTTTCTGCCGCATCATTATCTGCCTTTAATTCAGCCACCTGGCTTTCTAATGCAGAAATTGTCTTTAAATGCGTTGTAATTCCAGACTGCAGACGGATATACAGCACTGCTGCCACACACATAACCAGCAGCGATACAGATAAAAATGCCACATAACCCAAATCCATATGTGCTGACTTCTCCTGATTCTTCTGCGCCATACGTCTGTTGCGCTGTCTGATTTCCTCCCGCTGCTTTTCTTCCTGTTCTCTGCGGTAATCCGGTGCAGCTTCTAATTTACGGACAGTGTTTCCATCTATGTAAGTCTGTGTTCGATAATTTCTTCTTGTCTTCTCCATTTTCACGTCTCTCCCTAGTCATTGATATGCCGTTCAAATACTCTTAATTTTGCGCTTTTTGCTCTCGGATTCTCTTCCATTTCAGATTTCGTTGGAAGAATCGGTTTTCTAGTGATTACTTTTCCTTTTGGTTTTTTGCCACATACACACACCGGAAATTCTTTCGGACAGGTACATGGATTTTCATTTTTGCGAAAGATGTTCTTTACAATTCTGTCTTCCAGGGAATGGAAGGTAATGATACAAATTCTTCCATCTTCCTCTAAAAGGTCTATCATCTCATCCAGGGTATCCGATAAGACTTCCAGCTCACGATTCAGTTCAATACGAATTGCCTGAAACGTTCTCTTTGCCGGATGTCCGCCAGTACTCTGCACTTTCATCGGTATGGATGCCCGGATAATTGCGGTCAGCTCTCCGGTTGTCTCAATTGGTTTCTTTGCCCGGGCTGCGACAATATGCTTTGCAATATTCTTTGCGAACCGGTCTTCCCCATAGTCTCTTATGATACGATACAGCTCTGATTCACTGTAATCATTTACAATATCTTTTGCCGTTAATGTCTGACGCTGATCCATTCTCATGTCCAGTGGTGCATCTTCTTCCCGGTAGGTAAATCCACGCTCCGGTGTATCTAACTGAAAGGAAGATACTCCCAGATCAAGAAGGATTCCATTTACCTTCGTCACTCCGATACGGTTCAATTCTTCTTTCATATTGCAGTAATTGCTGCGGATAATGGTTACTTTATCAGAATAATCCTTTAACCGCTCACTGGCTGCTGCAATTGCATCTTCGTCCTGGTCAATTCCTATCAGCCTTCCGTTCTCATTCAGCCTTTTTACAATTTCGGAAGAATGTCCCGCTCCACCGAGCGTTCCGTCTACATAAATTCCGTCCGGGCGAATATTCAGATTGTCTATGGTCTCATGCAAGAGAACCGATGTGTGTTTAAATTCCATGTTCACTCCTTTAGATACTCAAGCCAAGTTCTGCCATGTGTTCTGCAACTTCATCCATGTCATCATAAGTATTGGTATCCTGCCATCTGTTCTTGTCCCAAATCTCAATTCGCTTTAAGACTCCGACTGATACGACTTCTTTCTCTAATCCGGCAAATTCTCTTAACACTGCCGGAAGAAGAATTCTTCCCTGCTTGTCCACTTCACAGGTTGTTGCTCCTGCAAAGAAGAAACGTGAGAATTTTCTTGCATCTTTTGAGGTAAGTGGTACGTTACGGAATTTTTCTTCAATGTTCTGCCATTCTTCATTTGGGTACACAAAAAGACACCCATCCAAACCCTTCGTTACTACAAACTCATCACCGAGCTGTTCTCTGAATTTGGAAGGAACAATCATTCTGCCCTTGGCGTCTATGTTGTGACTGTACTCTCCCATGAACATTGTCAAACACCTCAGTCCGGTTGCTATTTATCCACAAAGTTATCAACTTATCCACCACTTTGTGCCATTTTCAACCACTTTCCTCCACTTATGAATACATATTACCCCACTTTTGGGAAAAAATCAATATACTACACATAAAAATGCACAAAAAAAGAAGCACATTTCTCAATGTACTTCTTTCCACTTACTCTTTACTTTTATCTTATTGGTACAAGTTCTTTTTGCTCACATAGCGATACATAGTTCTCAATCAGTCTGTCCACTTCCAGGCTCAGGTCATAGCATTCATCCATACTTTTCGCTCGTTCCAGTGCTTCATCCAGTCGGATTCTTGCACGTTCAATCGCAATGCGAAGTGCTTCCCTTTCATCCATAAGCATTTCTCCTATGCTGTGTCCCATCTCTGTGTTGTTCTTTGTAAATTCATTTTACTCTGCTCATCACCAAAAATCAAACAAAATATAACATCTTTTTTCGTCAATATTCGACAGCAAGCGGCATTTTTTCCTTATGCTGTGTTTTATAAAACAAATCGGCAATGGCCTCCACCAGCATCCGGTTGGTTGCTACTATATTCCGAATATCTGTTTCTATATTAATTTTTCTTCCAAGATACTGTTTATGCCTCTCTAAAATATATTCATACAGTGCCTCTGCATCAGAAAAATCAGCCTGCACTTTTTCCCCTGCTTCCATATTCCGGCTCATGATATAATTTTTAAGGCTTCGCTTCAATTGTTCTTCATAGGAACAATGATCCTTTAAGTTTCCCGGATAAATCTTGTTATGCGGATAAGTAAAATAATCAGCTACATAATGCGTTACCTGCCCGAGATTCATATAATACCGGCGTTTACGGGTCAGTTTTCCCTGCTGTTTACCAAAAATCAATTGATTCACCATCTTTTTCACATCCGGAAACGTCCCATTGATTTCATGTTTCTTATATACAAAAGATGGTTTGCAATCCGGCAGGATGCTGCCAATATAAAAAGACAGTCTATGTTTCTTAAGTTCTTCATCCTCTGTATTCTTTGCAATATAACGTGCCAGCAAAATATGTGATTTTTTTCTCATTTGCTTCCTCCTGTTTACCATCTACACCTTACACATTACTTCTGCTTTATTTATGCTTCAATCACATTATACTTTCTTTCATCTCATTTACAATAGTATTTTTCTTAAGATTCTTCTAAATTTCTGTGTCCAATCTGTTAAGAGTAGACACAGAAATATTTTGCTAAACCTTACTGATATTCCACTTTTTAGGAACAACAGAAGCTTGCACACTCTGTTTCCATACAGGTACAGGCATTCGTTCCGGCTACCTGGATGTCTTTTGCATGACATTTTCTTCCTTCATTGAATTTACAGTTTACTGCCTCACAGGTAACATCGCTCATCTTAGGCGGTTTACCGGTCGAATTGGCACATCCACAGTTTTTCTTCTCTTCAAAACTTCCACAGCTTGTCTCGCTGTTGCGGTTTGCATGTGCACCCTCTACCGTAATATTTCCACGGCAACAGCAATCATCTTTCTGGAAACTGCAGCTTCTTACAGAACATTTTAATTCTGTCACAAAAATCATCTCCTTTCTTTCGTTACATGTTTAGTATCTCCAAAGGAAATCTTTTTATGTTACCAACTTCATGAAAAAAAGAATGTACCTTGACACATTCTCGTGGCTGCGGCGGTCGCTTTCCTGTAAAGCAAAAAAGACTGTTGTCCGGTGCAAATGCCAGCAACAGTCTTTTTATAAATCCATATAAATTATAAAATTAAAAATTAGATTTTATTGCATTTTTATTTTTCTTCTGCAACTTCTTCCTTACGGATTTCCTTTGTACGAATCTCTTCGCAGATTGCATCAATGAATTCTCCTAAAGGTTTTACGCCTTCATCTCCTGCAAAACGGCTTCTTACGGATACAGTTCCGTTCTCTGCCTCCTGCTGACCAACTATCAGCATGTACGGCAGCTTATCCAGTCTTGCTTCACGAATCTTGAATCCGATTTTCTCAGAACGGTTATCAACCGTTACATCTACATCATGAGCTGCTAATTCTTTTCTTACCTGCTCTGCATAGTCTGCATATTTTTCAGAAATCGGCAATACTCTTACCTGTTCCGGGCAAAGCCAGGTTGGGAATTTTCCTGCATAATGTTCAATCAGCCATGCAAGGGTACGCTCATAACATCCCATGGATGTACGATGGATAATCCAAGGAAGTACTTTCTCACCCTTCTCATCGATATAGTACATACCAAACTTCTCTGCACTTGCACAGTCAAGCTGGATGGTAACCATGGTATCTTCTTTTCCATATACATTCTTTGCCTGAATATCAATCTTTGGTCCGTAGAATGCAGCTTCCCCATCTGCTTCTGTATACTTGATGCCATTCTTATCCATAACATCACGCAGATACTGCTGGGTGCTGTTCCAATATGCTTCGTCGCCCAGATATTTTTCTTTGTTGTTCGGATCCCATTTGGACAGACGGTAAGTAACATCTCCATCGATACCAAGTGTAGTCATTACATAATGGCAAAGTTCCGTACATCTGGTAAGTTCTTCTTCCGCCTGTTCCGGGCAAAGAATAATATGTGCCTCTGTAATAGTAAACTGTCTGACACGGGTAAGTCCATGCATCTCTCCGGAGTCCTCATTCCGGAACAATGTAGAAGTCTCTGACATCCGATATGGCAGATCTCTGTAAGAGTGCTGTTCATTCATGTATACATAATACTGGAATGGACAGGTCATCGGACGCAGTGCCATTGTCTCTTTGTCGTCGCTGTCCTTATTTAAAATGAACATTCCATCCATGTAGTGATCCCAGTGTCCGGAAATCTTATAGAGGTCACTCTTTGCCATCAGCGGAGTTCTGGTACGTACATAACCCCACTCTTTATCCTCTAAGTCTTCTATCCAACGCTGCAGTTTCATAATCATCTTGGTTCCCTTCGGTGTAAATAAAGGAAGTCCCTGTCCGATAACATCAACAGTGGTAAATAATCCCATTTCACGACCAAGTTTGTTATGGTCACGGCGTTTAGCATCTTCTAATTTCTCTAAGTATTCTTTTAACTCTTCCTTCTTATTAAAAGCAGTACCATAAATTCTCTGTAATCTTGCTTTGTCAGAATTACCTCTCCAATATGCCATGGAAGATGATGTCAGCTTAAATGCCTTTACGCCCTTGGTTGTCATCAGATGTGGGCCAGCACATAAATCTACGAAGCCGCCCTGGTCATAGAAAGAAATTTCTTCTCCCTCTGGTAATTCTTCAATCAGTTCTACTTTGTATGGTTCATTACGTTCCTGCATGAATTTGATTGCTTCCTCTCTTGGAAGTGTGAATCGTTTTAATTCATGACCTTCCTTGATAATCTTCTTCATCTCCGCTTCCAGATTATCGAGGTCTTCTCTTGAAAATGGGGCATGATCAAAATCATAATAGAATCCATCTTCAATTGCCGGTCCGATCGTAATCTTGGCATCCGGGAATAATTTTTTTACCGCCTGAGCCAGTACATGGGATGCAGTATGGCGGATTACCTTTAATCCTTCTTCATCACTTGCTGTTATAATATTTAAATTGCAGTCCTTGTCAAGAACGGTTCGTAAATCCACCACTTCTCCGTCTACTTCACCGGCGCATGCAACTCTTGCAAGGCCTTCGCTGATATCTGCTGCAATATCATAGACTGATTTTGCTTCACTGTACTCTTTTACTGAGCCATCTTTTAATGTGATTTTCATGTTCAAGTCTCCTTTTCTTATTATCCTGGTATTAAAACTACGAGAAACACGCTTTGCGAGTTTCTCGCGCCTGCGGC
>OHBX01000992.1_pt1 | contig 12700 bp, 13 predicted proteins | sample 1577441 | NCBI WGS metagenome assembly OHBX01 (sample SAMEA3879561, study PRJEB24766) | human gut metagenome | biome: human-associated habitat; feature: feces | place: USA | collected 1985/1987 | reverse complement strand
ACGAGGTGTACGACGCTTTTCCACGCCGGTGCGAGGGTTTCCGATGGGTCATCGACAACATCCACGACGGCCTTTGCGCCAACTGCGGACGGCGGGAAGTCTGCTGGAAGCAGGAGCACGCCTCCACCCTGGAAGGAATGGAGGCCCTGCGCCCCATTCTGGAAGAAAAAGGCCATCTGGAAGCGGCACTTCTGCCCGGTCAGCTGGCGCGGTGCATCCACCCGGCGGCGCTCTGCGCGGCGGGGGACAAGGCGTTTGCACTCTACCGCAGCCGCCGGGAGGCCCGCGTCCACTCCGAGGCCATGCGGGCAGCCCTCACTGAGCAGTACAGCGCCGTGGCCGATGCACTGGGCGTCCTCAGCGAACAGCTGGGGCGTCCCGGAAGCCCGGAGCCCTACAAGTCTGGCCGGGTGTCGGCGCTGTTCGCTCAGCTGGGGACGCCGCCGCTGGAATGTGCTGTGACACTGGACGATTTGGGCCGCACCCGGGCGGCAGTGACGCTGCCCCGCACCCGCTTCAATGAAAAAGAGCTGGCCGCTCTGGCCGGGGAGGTGGGGCATATCTGCCGCCGCAGCCTCGAGCCGCCGCAGGTGCTCTCCTGCAAGGGGATGACCACCCTGCTCTTTGCCGAAAAGCCCCTGCTCCGGGCCGTATTCGGGACGGCGGGCGCGGCGGCGCGGGGCGAGATCTCCGGTGACGCAGTCCAGCAGTTCTGCAGTGCGGCAGCGGCCCAGATGATACTCTGCGACGGCATGGGAACGGGACGTCCGGCGGCAGTAGACGGCAACCTCGCCGCAGAGCTGACGGCACGCCTGCTCAAAGCGGGCTTTACCGCAGAGCTTGCGGCCCGGCTCGTGAACGTGGCGCTGGCGCTCAAGAGCGACGAGGAGAGCGGCGCGACCCTCGACCTCGTGAGCGTAGACCTCTATACCGGCACAGCCCGGCTCTTCAAGGCCGGTGCGGCCCCGGGCTTTCTCGTGCATGGGGGCAAGGCCCGGGCTGTGGGCGAAGCCAGCCTGCCGATGGGCATCCTCGGCGGCGTTAGCGGGCAGAGCCGGGTGGTGCATCTGTGTGCGGGGGACTATGTGGTGCTGGTGTCAGACGGCCTCTTGGTGGACGGCCCCGGCTGGGTGATGCAGCAGCTGGAACTCTCCGCTGCCAAGGCAGAACAGCCCGACGTTCTGGCGAAAAAGCTGGTGGAAGCCGCCCGCGCCCGCGCCGTCCAGCGGGGCCGTCCCGACGACATTACCGCCGCTGTCCTCCGGCTCGAAAACAGCTGAGTTGCTTTTTGGGCGGCGAGAGGGTATACTTGTCAGTATCTAGAACGATCATAGGAGAGACACATATGCTGACAGTTACAGTTGCACAGGACGGCAGCGGCGACTTCGCGTCCATCGCGGAGGCGGTGCTGGCCGTACCCTATGAGGAGGAAGCACTGGTGCAGGTCGGTCCCGGCATTTACCGGGAAAAGCTGGTCTGCGAAAAGCGCTGCATCACCCTGCGGGGGGCGGGTGCAGATAAGACAAAACTCGTGTGGGGCGACGGCGGCAAGCTGCCCCACAAGGACGGGCGGCCCACCCATACCTTCCGCAGCTACACCGCCTTTTTCAGCGGCGAAATGCTCTGCGTGGAGGACATGACGATTGAAAACGACGCCGGCCCGGGCGCGAAAGCCGGGCAGGCCGTCGCGGCCTATGTGGACAGCACCCGGGCGGTGTTCCGCCGGGTCAAGCTGCTGGGCAGTCAGGACACGCTTTTCTGCGCCCCGCTGCCCGAAAAGGAGCGGGAGAAGGACGGCTTTCTCGGCCCGCGCGGTCTTGCGCCCCGCAAACCGACCGTCCAGTACTACACCGACTGTGAGATCGCGGGCGACATTGATTTCATCTTCGGCGGCGGCGACGCCCTCTTCGAAAACTGTGTCATCCGCACGGTGGACAACCACATCCCCCACAGTTATGTCACAGCTCCTTCGGGCAAAGCCGATGGACTGGGCTTTGTGTTCTGGAACTGCGATTTCGTCTCCGACTGCCCGGCGGGCAGCGTCTATCTGGGGCGTCCGTGGCGTCCCGAAGGCAAGACGGCGGTGCTGGACTGCCGTCTCGGCGCCCACATCGCGCCGGAAGGTTTTATCGCATGGAATGACCGCACCGATACCGGCCTTGCCAGCTTTGCGGAAGCTGACAACACCGGCCCGGGCGCAGCAGAGCGCCCGGCGTGGGTGAAACAGCTTTCCGGGCCGGAGGCGGCGGAACTGCTGGCCCACGCCCGCACCCTCTGCCGACCGAAAGCCAACTGAGGATGTAACAAATGAAAAAACTGCCGAATTTTGTAAAGTGGCTCATCATTGCCGTGGTGCTGGCCGCAATGGCCGCGATGATGGTGGCCGTGAACGACCGTGCCTCCCGGGTGGAGATGCCAATGCCGGACAACAGCCTGGGCATCTATCGCCAGACGCCTGCCACTGGAAAGTGAATCAGAAAAACGAGACGGGACTGCTGGAAAGCGGCCCCTCTTTGCTTCTTTGAGAAGTTTTTGTCGAATCCGCCCGTTTAGATTGACGAATGACTCAACTTTTTGTATACTGAACAGGCACGAAGTTGACAGAATTTTCCTGTTTTTCCTGCACAGGAACATTTTTTGCGTTGTGTCGGTGTAAACGACGCTCATTCTGCCATCTTTCCGGACACACTGAAAAGGAGAAATGAATATGAAAACAACTGGCATCGTTCGGGGCATCGATTCTCTGGGCCGCATCGTCCTCCCCAAGGAGCTGCGCACCAATATGCACATCGACAAGGACTCGAAGCTCGAGATCTTCGTGGAGGGCGATCAGATCATCCTCAAAAAGCACCGTCCCGCCGGAAGCTGCGATTTCTGCGGTGAGCTGGCGGCTGACATGGCCCAGTATGAGGGTTACTGCATCTGCCCCGCCTGCCGGGCCAAGATCGCTGCGCTGTAAACGGAAAAGGAGAATCACATGAGTCAGATGACCGATTTCACCCTGCCCTCCTGCGTACCGGGCCGGACGCTCCATGCATTCCGCTGTGTGCCGGAGGGTGAGGTGCGGGCCATCCTGCAGCTCTCCCACGGCATGGTGGAGTTCATCGACCGGTACAAGCCTCTGGCCGAGTATCTGGCCGCCCGGGGCATCCTCGTCACCGGCCACGACCATCTGGGCCACGGCGGCTCTATCCGCACCAGGGCGGATTACGGCTATTTCGCCCAGCCCGACGGCAACCGCGCCGTCCTCGACGATCTCCACGCTGTCACTGCGCTGACGAAGCAGCTCTATCCCGGCGTCCCCTATTTTCTGCTGGGCCACAGCATGGGCTCGTTCTACGCCCGGCAGTACCTTTGCGAGTGGGGCGATGAGCTTGACGGAGCCATCATCATGGGTACCGGCTTCCAGCCCAAAGCGCTGGTCGCCACGGCCCGGGCGCTCTGCCGGGTGCTGGCCGTCTTTTTCGGCTGGGAGCACCGCAGCAAGCTGGTGGCGAACCTCTCCTTCCTCGGCTATAACAGGGGTCTCGAGGGCCGCACGCCTCAGGACTGGCTCAACCGTGACCAGGCCGAAGTGGACAAGTACCGCGCCGACGAGCGCTGCATGTTCACCTTCACCCTGAACGCCTACTACAGCATGTTCACAGGCATCCTGCGGCTGTACGACCCCGCCGTTCTGGCCGGGATACCGAAAGACCTGCCCCTTCTCTTCCTCGCCGGTGACGCCGACCCTGTGGGCGAGCGCACCGCCGGAGTCCGGCGGGCCATCCAGAGCCTCCGGGACGCCGGTGTCGGGAACATCGAGTCAAAATTCTACCCCGGCGCCCGCCATGAACTGCTGGTGGAGACGAACAAAGCCGAGGTGTTTGCGGACATCGCCGGCTGGCTCGAAAAACAACTGCATCTTTGAATCCAAAGCTCCTTCATCGGACTGCCGATGTGGGGGCTTTTTCTTCTGGACTACGGAAAAGCGCCCCGCCGGGCGGCCCGAAAGCCGCCTGACAGAGCGCTTATAGATCCATTTTTACTTTTTGGCAGCCCAGCCGTCCACAACGGCCACGAGTGCCTTGCCCCGGCGACCCAGAATTTTAGGCAGCAGGATGCGGGCCATGGCCCAGACACCGGAGAAGTTGTACAGGATGATGAGGGCGGTAATGATGCCCGTCCAGAGGCCGTACAGCGGCGTCTCGGCCAGCAGCACGAAAGCCTCGAACACCAGCGCGGCGGCGTTGACGAGGACACGGCCCGGGTGGACATGCATCCCGATCATGCCGTGGGCATCCATAGCGCGGAGAGTGAACACCAGCCCGAGGCCGAGGAAGGACGCATAGGTCGCACCCACAGGACCCCACCACTTGATGAAGAAGTAGTTCATGAGGCAGTTGCTGATGGCACCGGCCATCATGGTGACCATGCTGCGCTGGGACTTCTTATTCACGACATAGACGCTGTTCATGAACTGGTTGAAGCAGCTGCAGGTAGACGCCAGCACGAGGAACGGCACGAAGTGCCATGCGTAATAGTAGTTGGACTTCATGACGTGCATGACCGGGCGGCAGAGCCAGATGATGCCCGCCGCGCAGCAGAACAGCACGCTGGAATAGGTGCGGAAAATTTTTGTAAAGAACTGGGCGCGGCCTTCCTCTTCCGTCACGGCGGAGAGCTGCCAGGCGTCGTAGAAGATCAGGCCCAGGGTAGTCAGGATGGTGGGCAGGAAGTAGCCGGTGGAGAGCAGGCCGCTCCATGCGTCGCCGCTGTGGCCGTCGATGCCGTCGCACATCTCACGGACAAAGAACAGGTCCGATGCGTTGATGATCCAGAAGCTGATCTGGGCCGGGATCATGGGCAGGGAGAAGCGGAGCATCTGCTGCCAGAGGTTCTTGTTCAGGCCCTTGAGCTCCACATAATTCCACAGCTTGCCGGTCAGGCAGAGGAAGAGGACGCTGACGAGGTCGCCGCTGATGATGGCCAGCAGGTAGCCGTTGGCACCCCACTTGAAGCCCACCAGATACAGCACGTAGAAAGCCATAGTGGCCACGGTGCACAGCACGCCGTCCACGGCCACCAGCTTGTTCCACTGGCGGCTGCGCACGAACTGGGTGCAGAGGGTGCGCAGGCAGCTCATCAGGACGTAAATATAAATGAGCAGGCCGTACTGGGCCATATCGGGCAAAAACTGCGCCACCGGCCAGCAGAGCACGAGGATGCCGAAGCCGCCGAGGATGGTGAGCAGGCCGTTGGTGAACACCTGCTTTTCGCTGTTGCCCTTGTCCAGACCAAAGCGGATGATGGCGTTGGACATGCCCATGGAGACAAAGGGGATGAGCAGGTTGGCGTACTGGCTCAGGATCTTGGCCAGGCCCAGATCGGAGATCTCGGCCATGGCGTAGGTCAAAAACGGCTGGACGATCAGTGTCAGCAGCTTGGACGAAAAGCTGGAGATGGCAAAGATAAGGGTGTTGCCTGCCAGCGTGCTGTATTTATCGCTGGATTTCTGATTTTCGTTTGACATAGTTGTTATGATACTTTCTGCCCTCTATCGCAGGGCTCGCTCTTATTTTAGTAATTCCCGCCGGGCTTTCCAGTCCGGCAGCAGCTTTTCCACCTCGGCCCAGAACGCCGGGCTGTGGTTGGGCTGCAAAAAGTGGCAGTACTCATGCACTACTACATAGATCTGTGCCGCCTCGGGCATATTGTAGAGCTGGAGCGCGAAGGTGATCTGGCGCTTCGCCATATGGCAGACGCCCCAGCGGCTGGTCATGCTGCGCACTTTGATGGTGGGCTTCTGCCCGCCCAGCACCCCGGCAAAGGCCGGGTAGACCTTATCGCTCATGGCCGTGAAGTGGGCCAGGGCGGCCGCCTTGTCGGGCAGTTCCTCCTGCCGCTTTTCGCGGGCGGCCTGCCGGGCCTGTGCGGCCCGTATCCACTCCGCCTCGGCGATGACGTAGGCGTCAGCCGCTTCCAGCGTCGTGCGCAGGGGGATGCTGAGAGCCACGGTGCCGTCCCGCCTGACGTGGAGGTTGAGCCGCTTGACCCGCCCCCGCGTCAGCTCATAGGGGATGCCCCCGGCCGCCCGCAGCATCACGCGCCCTTTTTGCATCTGCGCAGCTCCGCAAGGGGCAGCTGAGACAGCACAACGGCGGCGAAGATAAGGGTGCAGCCTGCGCTCTCCCGCATCGAAAGGTTCTGGCCCAGCAGCAGCCAACCGCCCAGCGCACTGAATACGCTTTCCAAGCACATGATAAGGCTGGCGATGGCGGGGTTCAAATCTTTCTGGCCCAGGATTTGAAGCGTATAGCCCGCGCCGCTGGACATAACGCCGCAGTAGACCACAGGCAGAAAGTTTGCGCCGTACTCTGCCAGCGTAGGCGTCTCGAAGATCAGCGCCGCCGCAGAGCTCTCCACAGCCACCACGATGAACTGGATGAGGCTCAGCCGCACACCGTCCACAAGCGGCGAAAAGTGGTCGATGGACATGATCTGGAAGCTGAACAGCACGGCGCAGCTGAGAAGTATCCAGTCGCTGGTCTCAATGCCGCCGAAGCCGTTCTTCATGCAGAGCATATACAGGCCCGCCACGGCGATGACCATGCTGACCCAGAGCTGAGCGCTGCCCTTCCGGCCCAGAAAGAGGCCGAACACCGGCACCATCACAACGTACATGGCCGTCAGGAACGCGGCCTTGGCCGTGGACGGGTTGATGGTGATGCCGATCTGCTGAGCCGCAGAGGCCGCGAACAGGAAGGTGCCGCAGACGAGGCCCGCCACCAGCAGGGTCTTGCGCTCCGATTTCTCCTTTGGCCAGCCGTAGGGCTGGCCCTGTTTTTTGCGTACGGCGTCGAAGGCGAACACGGTAGGGATCAGCACGAGGACGGCCAGCCAGCTGCGCCCTGCGAGGAAGGAATAGGCCCCCATGCCGGAGCCTGCGCTCTGGGCTACGAAAGCCGTACCCCAGATAAAGGCACAGAGCATCAGCATAAGCGAATGTTTGGTCTGTGTCTTCATCCTATGCCCTCCACTTTGAGTCCGCCATAGAGGTAGTAACGGCTGGAATCGTAGGAGATGGTCAGACGGTAGCTGGCCGCCGGGTCCAGCCCGGAGATGACGCAGCGGTAGTTCTGACCATCGGTCTTGATATAATAGGTGCTTCCGTTGACGTACTGTGCGCCGCCGGCCACCTTCTGCCAGACGGACACCTTGTACCGCTGGGTACCCTCGGCGGTGCCGTAGCCGGTGATGGTCAGGCTGCCGCCCGGGACGGTGAAGTAATCGGTCTGACGGCTCCAGATGCCGTTGAACACGAGGTTCAGGCTCCCATTCACCGCCGCCGAGGCATACTTGGCCGAGGCGTCAGCAATGCCCTCGAGGTTCAGCGGGTCGCTGGTCAGTTCGGCCCAGCGGGTGCTGTCCTCTTCCTGCACCTCGTTGTCCGCGCTGTTCTTCATGTCCAGCACAGTCTTGACGCCGGACGCAGCCACAAGCAGTACCAGCACCGCCACGACGAGCAGGACGATTCGCTTTATCTTTTTCATGATCTTTTATCCTCAAATTTTGTTTTAACACGAGGTTTTACACGATTTATATAGTATACCGCATTTTGCTTTTCCATACAAGAGTTCAGGCTGTAGTCAGAGCGGCCAGCGCCGCACGTTCGGCGTCGGCAAGCTCCGGCTGAGCCGACCGGAACAGCGAATCGTACCGGTAGAGCGCCCAGCCGCCCGCGCCGAGGCTGTGCAGACTTTCCACCTGCCGGGCAAGAGCGCTGCCCGTACACCACTGGCTCTGGCTGTCCTCGTTGGCACCGCCGTCGCCCTCGCCGATGCGATAGGCCCCCAGCCCGAAGTAGAGGGCCGTGGATGCCGCCCGGGGCATGGCCAGCCACTCCGGCACGATGTTCTCGAAGGCGAAGCGGGTGCTGCCCGACTGGAGGGTATAGCCGCAGCCCCAGTATATCTGCGGGCAGAGGTAGTCCACCACGGCGTTTTCGCCCTCGGCGGCCAGCCATGCTTTCACGTCGCTGTACTGCTGTCCAAGGTCGTTGTCGGGGTTGCCCTGCGGGCTGACGCCGAAACGGAGGGTAGGGTCGGCGGCTTTGACGGCGTCGTGGGCCGCTTTCACCAGCGCGGTGACGTTCTGCCGCCGCCATGCGGCCAGATCCCCCGCGCCGCTGGCGGCGAACTGGGCTGCGTCCAGCGCAGCATCTGTCGTGGGATAAAAATAGTCGTCGAAGTGGATGCCGTCCACAGCATAGTTCTGCACCAGCTCTGCCACGCCCTTCACCACATAGTCTGCGGCTTCCGGGATAGCCGGGTTCAGGTACAGCCCCTCGCCCACGGCGCAGACCCACTCGGGATGTACATTGACAAGGTTATTTTCCGCCAGTGCAGGCGGCATCTTCGCCGAGGAGCGGAGGCGATAGGGGTTCACCCACGCTTCCAGCGAAAGGCCCCGGCTGTGTGCTTCGGTGATGAGGACGTCCAGCGGGTCGAAGCCGGGGTCCTGCCCCTGCTCGCCGGTGCAGAGATGGCTCCACGGGAAGAGGGTGCTCCTGTAAAGCGCGTCCCCGAAAGGCCGCACCTGCGCGATGACGGTGTTCAGCCCGATGGACAGACAGTTGTCCATCAGCGTCACCGCACCGGCACGGAACGCTTCTTCGGACGAAAAGTCCATCCCGGCCCATTCCAGATAGCTCACCCAGACGGCCCGCCATTCACCCGAGGGCAGGGCGGCGTTTGGCTCTGCTTCGTCCGTCGGCGGCACCGACGACGCCGAGGCGGTCTGTCCCCGGCCCAGCAGCACCGCTGCCCCGGCCAGCGCGGCACAGCCGGCCCCGGCCAGGAACGCCCGCCGCCCGAACCGGCCCCGCCGGGCGCGGCGTCTTCTCCGCCGCTGGGTCATGCGTCCTCCTGCATCTTATAGAGGCTCAGTGCCGCCCAGCCCCGGGCGCAGGCCAGCAGCACCCAGAGCAGGTTCGTCCAGAAACCCAGCGTGGCCATGCCGCCGTATTTCGTCATCAGCAGGAAGAACAGATGGAGCGCTTCGGCGGCACCCACCAGCTGCAGCTGGCGCTGGATGGCCATGCCGCGCTTGTACTCAGTACTGAGCAGCAGCGGCCACGCCAGCGCAGAGCAGAGGTAGCCCGCCCAACCGTTGACCATGTAGCTCACCATCAGCAGCACGAACACGCCGGTGAAGTTGCGTTTTTCCCAGCTTGCCGAGCCTTTTTCCGCCGCGAGGAAAAGGGCCGCGATGCCCGCCGCGGCGAATGCGATCTGCTCGATGAGGCCGAAGCTGGTGCCGCTCAGGACGGCAAAGCCGTTGAGCATGGAGGCCGCTGCGGAAACCAGCAGCAGGAAATACCAGGTCTTTCGCGTGAATTTGAGTTTCATATCGTCCCTCCCGCCCGCAGAAAGGGCGCAGGCTCCCCCATCAGTTTTTGGAATTTTTCAAATATTATAACACATTTTGGGGCGTGTTGTGTTACAATAAGGAAAACTCGACACAAATTCCATCGGGAGGCGCACATGAACGCTGTTTTTTCCATCCTTCTTCTCGCGGCCATTCTGGGCTTTATCGTATTTCTGCTGTCTAAGAAAGACCAGAACCGCCGCAGCCAGTACGGCCCCAGCGGCCTGTCCGAGTTCCGCACCGACCTGCCGCTGGACGACTGCTTCGACCGGCTGGACCAGCACAGCCCGGACGATGAGTTCGCCTACGAGTGCCGCCGGGAGAACGACGGCGGCTTCACCCTCCACCTGACGCTCCATCAGCCCACCCAGCAGCCGCTGGACACCCTCTACACCCTCCGGTTCGACCCGGGCCGCCAGACCATCGTGACCCTCATCTTCATCCGGGAAGCTTTTGGCTACAAAGAGCCGCTGTTCCCGCCCGCCATGCTGGACGAGTTCCTGCTGCAGAAGCTGGAAGCGCACCGCACCAAATAAAAAACGGAAAAACGCTTTTCATTTTTGCGTTTTTTTGTTATACTATCCGTTGTGGCGGTGCGCGGGCATTGCCGCAGCCGTAAGGGCCATTAGCTTAACGGTTAAAGCACGCGGCTCATAACCGCAGGAGTGGGGGTTCGAATCCCTCATGGCCCATCTAAAAAAGACACCCACTCGGGTGTCTTTTTTATGGCGTCAGGACTGGAGCAATTCTTTTAGCTCCTCCGGGGTGTTCACGTTGCACACCACGGCATCGGGCAGAGATGTCCCCTCCAGGGAGATGGCCTGCCCGCCGACGGACTGGAACAGCCGCCCAACGCGGTGTTCCCCGGCGGCGAGGGCCGCTGAATCGGATAGCGACCATTTGCGTTCTTTACGGTAGGCGGTTATGGGATTCAGAATGTTATCCACCGCCACTCCTCACGTTCGTACAATAAACTTTTCGCTTATGATACCGTACTACGCACAAAATTATGATCCTTATTGAAGATTGCATGAAACTGTGCTATGATAAAATTGGTAAATTATGTTTTAGAGGACGTGAGTGAGCAGCATGAAGAAAACAAAAGAAGGAGTTAATTTGAAGAAAAAGAAATTCCTTAGCCTGAAGAATACAGGTGGTATCCTTGTGATTATGGGGCTTATGATAATTTTTATAATAGCACTGTACACATTTATTCTGCAAAGTTCTTACACTAAGACCGCCCTTGAAACAGAAATCACACGTGACACAGCGAGTGCAGATGCAGTACACAAACTTGTGAATGGAAGAATCGGCAAAGAAGATTTTGATCAGATCAAAGATCAATCGGATGAAAAGAAGCAATTATATAAGGATATTTCTTCCTATTTCAATGAAATCAGAACACTGAATTCTACTCGATATATTTACACCGCTAAAAAAAATGAAGAAGGAAAACTCGTTTATGTGGTAGACGGTTTGGATCCGAATGCGGATGATGTAAGACACCCTGGAGATTATATTGAGGAAGAAATGGTTCCGTATATTGATAGGGCTATTTCTGGGGAGAATGTGTACTCTCAGGATATCATTGATACAACATGGGGTCCGATTTTTACGGCTTGCTATCCTGTAAGAGCAAATCATGATGGGACAGGAGAAATTATTGGCGCATTTTGCATTGAAATGGATATGCAATCAGCTTATGGAATGGTTGAAAAGACGAATCATATTTCCATCATCTGCGGTTTAGTCGCAGGAGCTGTATTGCTTTTAATTTGTCTATATACCTATTATGTTTACCAGAAAAGCAAAGCAGAAGAGCAAAAACAAAAACAATTATTAATGAACGCTGCTGAGGAAGCAGATGCTGCCAACAAAGCAAAATCTGCGTTTTTGCTTAGTATGAGCCATGACATCAGAACGCCGATGAATGCCATTATTGGATTTACAAACATTGCGCTTCACCAGAACACGGTTTCAGATATTCATGATAGCTTGGAGAAAGTTCAAAAAAGTTCGAATCATCTTCTCTCTTTGTTGAATGACGTTCTGGATTTTAGCCGCATTGAAAGCGGAAAAGTTACGATTTCGCCCGAGCCAGTGGACATTACTCAATTGACAGATAACGTCCAGGCGATTATGAATGGACTTCTTTATAATCGAGATCTTAAGTTTGAAGTACATCGAGAAAGCCCAAAGAACCCCTATGTCCTTGCGGATGTTGCGCGGATCCGAGAAGTTTTGGTGAATCTTCTTGGCAATGCTGTGAAATTCACAAAGGACGGCGGAAAGATTACTTTGGAGATCAGCAGTTACCCAGGAGCGGATGAGAAACATATCATCACTCGTTATGTTGTTCGAGATAACGGGATTGGCATGAGCGAAGAGTTCCAGAAAAAATTATTCGCTCCGTTTTCACAAGAAGATGATTCGAATGCCAGAACCCAATATAAGGGAACCGGTCTTGGTATGGCCATCACAAAAAAATATGTGGATATGATGGGCGGTTCCATTGCTGTTGAGAGCAAAAAAGGTGTAGGTTCTACCTTCACAGTGGAGATCCCACTGGAGTTGACAGAACAGGTGATTCCATCAGAACAAAAACAACATCTACAGAGAGATTTGACGGGTGTTCATGTTCTTATGGCGGAGGATAATGATCTAAATGCTGAACTTGCTACGATGATACTGGAAAATGCGGGTATGACCGTAACACGCGCATCAGACGGAAAAGAAGTTGTGGATTTGTTTAAAAATCATCCACGAGGCACATACGATCTTATTTTGATGGATATTATGATGCCAAACATGGATGGACACCAAGCAGCAAAAGCCATTCGAGCCTTGGGGATAGAGCGGTCCGATGCAGTTACGATTCCAATTATAGCTTTGTCTGCAAATGCTTTTATAGATGATATTCAGGAATCCCTGGATTCAGGCATGAATGACCATATTTCCAAGCCGATTAACATGGAGGAATTGATCGATACGATCACGAAATACATTGTATAACAAAAACCGCAGGATGACTTCTCAAAGAATGCCATCCTGCGGTTTTGCTCTATTTAGAGAACAATTTTCTGTTTTATATACGCCATAAGCACAACTTTGCAGCGTTACAGCTCCCGCATGACCTCCAGGAACCGATCCATGGTATACGCGCCGTCGGCGTTAAGCTCACGGTTTTTGAACACCATGAAATAGCGGTAATTCTCGCCGCTGTGTGCGTCCCACTGACGGCCGAGCTCGAGCTTTTCCCGGCTGTTGCTGTTATCCCGGTCACCGCCCTTGT
>OHBX01000991.1_pt1 | contig 12731 bp, 14 predicted proteins | sample 1577441 | NCBI WGS metagenome assembly OHBX01 (sample SAMEA3879561, study PRJEB24766) | human gut metagenome | biome: human-associated habitat; feature: feces | place: USA | collected 1985/1987 | reverse complement strand
ACTTCTTTTCTCATTCTTCGTTCACTCCCGGTTCAGTCTATGTTGCGCCGCCGAAGATTAGGACAGAAAAAACGCCTGCGGCACAGGCGACGCCGGCCGGACAATGGCGCAAGCTGCTCGGCAAGCTGGGACTCGTCCGTCCGGCAGACGCCCTTCCCCCCGACCGCAACATCCTCCATTTCGGCGACCCGGAAAAAGGGTCCGGCCCCCGCACTTCGGAACTCGCCCTGCACGAAGGCCAGCAATTCGCGGCTCCGACCCGCACGATCCGTCGATCGGAGAAACGACTCCCTCGGCCAACCAGCGAGCCTATGCCGAAGATGCAAAGCAACTGATCCGGTAAAACCCGCCCGCTGAGGATCCGGCGCCCCGCCTTCGGACACCCTCCGCAAAACTGCTACACCCGAACCGATTCCATTCGTTCGAACAACCCATTCAATCACCAAAAATCAAATTATCTTATGAGCGCACTCGAAAATGCCAAAACCTACACCGGCAAAAACCTCGAAACGATCTTTTTCCGCCCGATGCTGAGCGGTCCTTCGGCCATCGACCTGGGCGTCCGCGTCCTTTACAACATGCCCGTACCGACGACGGTGCAGATGTGGGAGCCCAAAACCGACATCCTGCAAAAATTCACCGCAGCAGGCTGGAGCGGCGGCGCCGGCTCGAAAAAACTCCAGAAAACCATCCCTCTCAACCGCGTGAAAGCCGAACTGGGCTACTCGGCCGCAGACTACTTCTCGCTGGTCTATGAGCTGATTACCAACCGTCCCGAGGTCAATATGGAGGATCTCACGGGCACCGAACTCGAAGAGGCCGAAACCACGCTCTTCAAACAGGCCATCGCCGAAAGCATCCGCTCGACGATGTGGGTGGGCGACACGTCGGCCGAAAGCGGCGCGAACACCTTCGACGGCTTTCTCAAAACCATCGCCACCTACTCGAACAACAACAAGGTCTATACCTACAATTACGAAACGGACGCCATGAACACACCGGCCAACTCGGTCGCCATGTTCGACGATCTCTGGAAAAATGCGGACGAACGCCTGAAAGACCTTAAAGCCGAGGGGCAACTGGCCTTCTTCGTTTCGTCGGACGTTTACAGCGCCTACGAGAAGCACCTCGACAGCATGAGCACGGACGGTGCCTACACCGACTATATCAACGGCCGTCAAAACCTGCTGTATCACGGCATTCCCGTCGTGGATCTGCGCATCTCGTCCTACCTGGCCAAACTGAGTTCTTCGTCGCCCGTACCCAAGTCGTTCTGCATCCTGACCGACCGCCGCAACCTGGTGCTGGCCGTCAATACGGCCGACTTCCCCGGCAACGAAATCCGCATGTGGTACAACCCCGACGAAATGGAGAACCGCCAGCGCGCCGTCTTCATGGCCGGCTGCGACGTGCTCGACGAAGGACTGGTCGCATTCGCATCGCGCATCTGACCATGTCCGGAACCACTCCCTACGCCCGGCCCCTAAAGCCTGCGGGAGGCATCGAAGCCGTCTGGCTGATCCCGGCCTCCGACATCGTATCGGCCACCTACGGCGACGGCTGCTGCACAGGGCTGACGCTGCGAGCGGGGGCATCGGCCGATCAATGGCTGATCCTGGAACAGTCCTCGTCGTTCCGGGAAGAGAACCTGAATCCGGACGGACCTCCGCGCTTCCGCCATACGCTCACGCTGGTCGCCGATCCCGAAGAAATCCGGGACCGCCTCGGCGAACGACAGCTCGCACGGCTCGCGACCGAAGGCACGGTCGCCCGCATCGAAACCGCATCGGGCGTCTTCCTGCTGGCGGGAAGGTCGGAAAAATTCGGAGCCGAGCAACCCCTGCGGCTCACGGAGATCCGGTACGAATCCCAAACGAAATTCGCCGCACGTCCCGTCCTCGTCCTGACGCTGGCCGGCGAGGATACGGCCCCGGCACCGCCCATCCGGGAACAATAACCGACAGAGGCTGTCCGGCAACCCGTCCGGCAGCCTCTGTTTTTCAAACCAATACCCATGAACACGAAACAGAAACTCAAGAAAACGGCGCTGGTGAAGGCCGTCCGCCGCGACGACCCCTACCTCACGCTCGGCGCCGCACGGGTCGAAAGCGACAAATTCTGGCGCTGGGGCGACGACAATCTCTTCCCCGCAGCCCTGGCCCTTATGTCGCGCCGCTCGACCACGCACCGCCGCATCATCAACGACAAGGCCGACTACATCTCCGGCAAAGGCTTCACGTTCGATCCGGAAGTCCCCCTGCTGGGCGCCTTCGTCGCGCAAGTCAATGGATCGGGCGAATCCCTGCGGCAGGTATGCAGCAAGCTGTCCTTCGACAAGTCGCTCTTCGGCAACGCCTTCCTGGAAGTCGTCACCGACGAAAAGCACTCGTTCCTGGCCCTCTACCATCAGGACGCCTCGCGCTGCCGCGTAGCCAAAGACTCACGGCACATCCTGCTCCACCACGACTGGTCCCGTTTCTCGGCTGCGGACGCCCGCACGCTGCCCCTCTACCCGCTTTTCGAACGGCAGGACGACGGCACGCTCCGCGCGATCGTCCACTACAAGGACTACGAACCGATGTTCGAGCACTACGGCGTACCGCCCTACATCGCCGGGTTCGGTGTGTCGGCCATCGCCTACAAGACCGACCGCTGGAATATCTCGCGGCTCGACAACTCGTTCCAACTCTCGGGCGTGATGATGCTCGACAGCACGATGGACGACGAGGCGCAGGCCGAACGGATCATGCGCACGGCCGAGGAGAAATTCGCCGGCAACCCCGGGCAGGTGATGTTCGTACTGCGCGAAGGGGCCGCAGAGGACCACTCGCGCTTCATCCCCATCGCCTCGCAGAACGAAGGCGACTGGCGGTCGCTGCACGAACAGGCCACTTCGGACATCGTGGTCGCCCATTCGTGGTTCCGGACCCTGAGCGGACTGGACTACGCCTCGGGCTTCAGCGCCGAACGCATCCTGCACGAATACGAAATCGCCCTCAACACGGTCATCCTGGGCGAACAGGCCGAGCTGCTGGAGCCGATCCGCGAAATCATCGGACGCATCCTCGGCGCCGACCCCTCGTCGCTCGAAATCGTCAATCGTCCGCCGACCCGCTCCAAACCCCTTTATATGAAAGTCTGGGAGGCCCGCAAAGCCGACGGCCTGGACTACGACCCCGAAGACGAACGCCAGCAACATTTCCTGGCCGAAATCACCAAGTACAACCTCCGAAGCATCGACTGACCATGACCACCCTCGTAACCCCGCGCGAGGTCATCGACCTCGCTTTCGCCGACGGCGGCTACCTGCCGCCCGAAGCGATCGGCACCGTCGATATCGCGGCGGCGGAAGCCCGCTATCTCCTCCCCGTGACCGGCCCGGCACTCTGGCAGAAACTCGCCGAAGGAGAGTACCCGACCCTGCGCGAAGAGTTCGCAGCGCCGGCTGCCGCCTGCGCCGTGCGCGTCGCCATGCAACCCGCGCTCGATCTGCACGGCGGAGCGGGCGGCACGACCGTCACCGCCTGCCAGCCGGCCGGACAACAGCAGCTCGCCGCATCGCACCGGGCCTTGCGGAACCGGCTCTCGGCGCTGTTGCACGCCCTCTCGGATCACCTCGACGCACACCCGTCCGATTACCCGGAATACGCTCCCGAAAAGAACGTCCTGCACCGGGTGCTGATCGCGGGCGGCCTCGTCCTGAAGCCATAGCGAACCCGACTCCGGCAGCGGCCCGCCGTTCTCCGCCGCCACGGACGGCGACGCCCGCAGAATCCGGAATCCCCGCAAAGCAGGGTGCCGTTTTTTGTTTTCCGGGAATAAATGCTTATCTTTGGCCCCGCAAGCGTTTAGGGGGTCCGCCCGTCGAGAGGCGGACTGAGTAGCGCCCAAGGTAACACATACAAAAAACAAATTACAATGAAAACAATCCAAGTAAAGGCCGTCAAGCGTGAAAACTACGGCAAGAAAGCAGCAAAGGCGGTACGCCGCGAAGGTCAGATTCCGGCCGTTCTCTACGGCGGCGGCGAAACGGTTTCGTTCTCGGTGGATCCCCGGGAGATCAAACCCCTGATCTACACGCCCAACTCCTACATCGTAGATCTGGAGATCGACGGCAAAACCGAAAAAGCCGTACTCCGCGACGTGCAGTTCCACCCCATCCGCGAGGAGATTCTCCACATGGACTTTTATCGCGTACAGCCGGGCAAACCCGTAGCCATTTCGATCCCCGTACGTCTGACCGGTAATGCGGAAGGCGTGAAGATCGGCGGTAAGCTCGTTCTCTCGGCCCGCAAGCTGACCGTGAGCGCACAGCTCGACAAGCTGCCCGACGAACTGGTTATCGACGTAACTCCGCTGGGCGTAGGCAAGACGATCTTCGTGGGCGACCTGAACTTCGACGGAGTGAAATTCCTCACCCCGGCAACGACGGCCGTATGCGCCGTGCGCGTAACCCGTGCTTCGCGCGGTGCCGACGCTGCGGCTGCGAAGTAATCTCAACGGATTACCCTTATGAAATACCTGATCGTTGGTCTGGGAAACATCGGCGCCGAATATGCCGATACCCGGCACAACATTGGATTCGACGTGTTGGATGCTTTAGCCGAAGCATCCAACACCTCTTTTACCACCGACCGCTACGGCGCCGTGGCCACGCTTCGCAGCAAAGGGCATACGCTGGTGCTGCTCAAGCCCTCGACCTACATGAACCTTTCGGGCAAGGCCGTCCGCTACTGGCTCGACGCGGAGAAGATTCCTCGTGAGAATCTGCTGGTCGTCGTCGATGACATCGCCCTGCCGTTCGGAACCTTCCGGATGCGCACGAAGGGGAGCGCCGGCGGGCATAACGGACTGAAGAACATCACCGAACTGCTCGGCACGGAGGAGTACAGCCGCATCCGCTTCGGCATCGGCGGCGACTTCCCGCGCGGACACCAGGTGGACTACGTACTGGGGCACTGGAACGACGAAGAGCGCAAGGCGATGCCCGAACGACTCAAATACTTCGGCGACGCGATTCTCTCGTTCGCCGCGATCGGCCCCGAACGGACGATGAATCTCTTCAACAAGAAATGACAAGGCGTACCGAAACAGAAAAACCGCAACCTCACCGTTGCGGTTTTTTTATTCGACGAACCGGATTTTCGCCGCGAAAAAGATAAATTCAGCCCAAGAAAGTCGAATCCCGCCGGGTTCCCGATACAAGCACCGGCAAACGACATAAAACGACCGAACGAGGTCCTTCCCGACACTCGCCCGACCCGGACTCGATTCGGCCCCGCTACTTTTCCGGCCAGTGGATATGCGTCCCCGCATCGAACGGGGGCAGGGCCGCAGGCTCGAAGTCGGAGTAACCCAGGGCGACGGCGCACAGGATGCCGTGCTCCGCCGGGACGGGAAGGAACTCCCGCAGATAATCTTCCGCCTGCGCTCCGTCGGGCCGATCCTTCAGGCAGGGACGTCCGTTCACATGCACCCAACAGGAGGCCAGCCCCGCATCGGTAGCCGCGAATAGCAGGGCCGTCGCCGTGATCGCCGCGTTCTCACGCCAAAGGTCGGTCGCCGTGCGATCGCCCTCGACCAGTACGACCGCAGGGGCATGCTCCAGAAATGCCGAACCGTAATCCCGCATCCGGGCGATGCGGGCGATCGTTTCGGGATCGGCGACCACGCGCAGATGCGTCGAATGCGAATTACGCGACGACGGGGCCGCGAGAGCCTCCCGAAGAACGGTATCGAGCACCTCCCGCTCCACCGGGCGGGAAAGATATTTGCGGACGCTGCGCCGGCGCCGGAGTATTTCCTTAAATTCCATATTCGGTACGATTTAATTCCTTACGAAAACAAAAATAGGGATTTTTTCTTAACTTTGGATTTTCAACCGACATTTTCGACCGGCAGGCGGGTTTCCGGATTTCGAAGCCACGCCGGACACGGAAAACGACCGGAAAATCCCGTGTTTCCGACAAACGGAAGCGAAACGGCTGCCCCGGGAGCGTCGGAAAAACGAAAAAACAGCCCGACGGTGCCCGGCAACGAAGACGGGGCGGATTCGCCCTCTCCGCCGAACCGACAACGACACATTCAACCGCAATCGCAATTATGAAAGAACCGCTGACCATCGCCCTGATCTACGATTTCGACGGCACGCTCGCCCCCGGCAACATGCAGGAGTACGACTTCATCCCCGCCGTCGGCAAGAGCAACAAGGAGTTCTGGCACGATGCCAACCAACTGGCCGAGGAGCAGGACGCCGACATGGTGCTGACCTACATGGCCCGCATGATCCAGGAGGCGCGGTCGAAAGGACTGTCCCTGCGACGCGAAGCGTTCCAGGAGTCGGGCCGCCGCGTGACCCTCTACAAAGGAGTCCGGGAGTGGTTCGCACGCATCAACGCCTACGGCGCGGCGCGGGGCATCCGCATCCTGCACTACATCAACTCCTCGGGCCTGAAGGAGATCATCGAAGGGACGGAAATCGCCCATGAATTCCGGCGGATCTACGCCTGCTCGTTCCTGTACGACATCGACGGAGTCGCCTATTGGCCCGCCGTAGCGGTCAATTACACCAACAAGACTCAGTTCATCTTCAAGATCAACAAGGGCGTCGAATCGGTCTTCGACAGCAAGCTCGTGAACCAGTACATCGAGGAGGACAAGCGCCCGGTACCCTTCCGGCGCATGATCTACGTGGGCGACGGTACGACCGACATCCCCTGCATGCGGCTGGTGAAGAACTCCGGCGGACACTCGATCGCCGTCTATAACCCCGAAATCCGAAACGCCCGGCGCGAACTGAACGGGCTGATCCGCGACAACCGCGTAAGCCACGTCTGCCCGGCCGACTACTCCGAAGGTTCCGAAATGGATACGCTCGTCAAGACGATCATCGACAAGATCGAGGCGGATCACCGGCTGGAGCTGCTCGAAACTCCCCGCACGTAGCACAAAGGAATCCGTTGCGATCCGACGGAAATCCACCACCCGGGTTCCGGCGGCAAAAACGCACCGCACAGCGCAAGCAATCCGAAATGATCCGTAAATTCGACAAAACCGAACAATACGATACGTCTATGAAAATCATCTTTGCAACCAATAACGCCCACAAATTGAGTGAAGTGCAGGCCGTTCTCGGCCCGGATTTCGAACTCGTCACACCCCGTTCGGTCGGCATCACCGAGGAGATTCCCGAACAACAGGACACCATCGCGGGAAACGCTTCGCAGAAAGCCCGCTACGTTCATGACCGCACGGGCTGCGACTGCTTCGCCGACGACACGGGACTCGAAGTCGAAGCATTAGGCGGTGCACCGGGTGTGCACTCGGCCCGCTACGCCACCGACGGGCACGACTTCGCCGCCAACAACGAACTCCTGCTCCGCAACCTGGAGGGCGTCGGCAACCGCCGGGCCCGCTTCCGCACGGTCATCTCGCTGATCCTCGACGGCGAGGAGCACCTCTTCGAAGGGATCGTCGAGGGGCACATCGCCCAGTGCGCTTCGGGCTCCGAAGGCTTCGGCTACGACCCGCTCTTCATTCCCGAAGGGAGTGCCAAGACCTACGCAGAAATGGACCCGGCAGAGAAAAACGCTCTCTCGCACCGGGGCCGCGCCGTGCGTAAATTAGCGGAATTTTTGCATAACCGGGGGAAATAAGCTACCTTTGCCCCGCTTATGGAAATGAAACGATACCAAAAGGAGGAGAACTTCTCGCCCGAGAAGATCGCAAAACTCCGCGAACACTATAAGGCGATTCTCGAACTGCTGGGCGAAGACCCGGCACGCGAGGGTCTGCTCAAAACCCCCGAACGGGTGGCCAAGGCCATGTCGTTCCTCACGCAGGGTTACGAGGACGATCCGTTGGCGATCATCCGCTCGGCGACCTTCAAGGAGGAGTACCGGCAGATGGTACTGGTGAAGGACATCTAATTATACTCGCTCTGCGAGCACCACATGCTGCCCTTCTACGGCAAAGCGCACGTGGCGTACATCCCCAACGGATACATCACGGGCCTTTCGAAAATCGCCCGCATGGTGGAGAGCTTCGCCCGCCGCCTGCAGGTGCAGGAACGGCTGACGGTGCAGATCCGCGACTGCATCCAGGAAGCCCTCAACCCGATGGGCGTCGCCGTCGTGATCGAAGCCAGCCATATGTGTATGCAGATGCGGGGCGTCGAAAAGCAGGGTTCGGCCACGACTACCTCGGCATTCACCGGAGTATTCCTCTCGCACCCGCCTACGCGCCAGGAGTTCATGACGCTGATCAGCAACAAATACCGGTAAAATAACGACGGCCGTCCGCTGGCGACGGCCTGCATCCGATAGAAAAACGCCCGATCGTCGGGCGTTTTTTATTTTTGCGTTTACTGCTTCATCAGACCTCTTTAGGAGCGCAGCGCCCCGAGTTCCTTCCTAAAGGAGGAGCCGAATTACAGATGCGGCGCAGGTCCGCGAACAAGCGCCCCCGGATTCGGCGCTGCAATCGTCGGATAAGAATGTACATCGAAAGATATGATTGCCTTTATTTCAGCCCCGGAGGGGAGGTATGGCAGAATTCCTCACAAGCGGCGTCAGAACAGCTCCAACTGGTCGATCCCGGCATTGAACGTCAGCCGGTGGTGGGGCGTAAGCCCGTAACGGCGGATCGCCAGGCGATGTTCGCGGGTCGGATAACCTTTGTTGCGCTCCCAACCGTATTCGGGAAAATCCCCGGCGAGGCGCTCCATATATTCGTCGCGGTGGGTCTTGGCCAGCACCGACGCGGCGGCAATATCCGCATATTTGCCGTCTCCCTTGACGATGCAGCGATACGGAATGTCGAGCGTCGTGCGGAACCGGTTGCCGTCGATCGCCAGAAATCCCGGACGGATCGGCAATTCCGCGACCGCCAGCGACATTCCTTCGAACGAAGCGTTCAGGATGTTGATCTGATCGATCCGCTCGGCAGAAACGGCCTTTACGACCCAGGCAAGGGCCTCGCGCTCGATGATCGCAGCAAATCGCGCTGACGCGCGGTCATCTGCTTCGAATCGTTCAGCAACGGGTGGCTGAAGTCCGGAGGCAGCATCACCGCAGCGGCAAAAACAGGCCCCGCGAGGCACCCGCGCCCCGCCTCGTCGCACCCGGCTTCGGGCAGCTCTTTCTGGTAGCAATTCTCCAACATCCGAAACAAAGTTATTATCGCACGATTTCGATGCCCCCTTCGAAAACCGACAAGCCAGCGCCGATCTCCGCAAAAACAAGGGAACCCGGGGTGTGCGCCGAAACGCTTCGGACCTCCCCGAAATACCGCACGCATTTTCGCAAAATTAAAAATATCGGCAATCATATCCAATTTTACACCGACGTTTCGATCACCCCGGATTTGCCGGAGCCTCCCCGAAATTCCTCCGAAAAGCAGGAGGCAGGCTTCAGTACGGAACCGTAACTACCGCCCAAGGCGGCAGACAACGGCCGTTCGAGGCAAAGTCCCGGGACCAGAAACAGATCCGGAATAAAATCGTATATGGTTCCAAAATAATTACGGTTTCGTCCGCTTTTTTCCTAATTTTGTAGCCGGGATTATATACTCCAATGTACCTTTGGGGGAGTGTTGCGCCCCGAGTTCCCTCCGAGGAGGAAATTTAGGGGAGGGCAGCCTTACAGGCGCGGCTTCGGACCACGAATAAGCGCCCCTCGGATTCGGCGCTGCAATCGTCGGATAAGAGTGTGCATCGAAAGATATAATTGCCTTTGTAGCGGCCGTTTCCGACAAGCGAACGCAATGCTGAATTTTCGGCACCTTGCCGGGAACAGAAACCGCAGCCCGCATTCGGACAAAACCATCGTCGAACCATGAAACCGGACATTATCCGCCAACCCTTACTGCTGGCCATCGCGTCCATACTGGTCGTCATCGCAGCCGCCATGACGACCGGGACAACTATTTCACCGGCTCCGGAAACGATGATTTCCACCCCGCTGGGTGACCTGATCGGCTTGTTCCAGGAACGATTCCCCCGCTGCTCCCGCATCCTTTGCGGCGGCCTGCTCCTACTGACGGGCATTCTCTGCGGGAGGCTGGCGGTCCGCTACGGACTCTACCCCGTCAGCAGTACGCTGACCATCCCCCTGTACGGACTGGTCGCCTGCGGAATCCTTCTGGGTCGGGAGTATCTGACGGAATCCGTCGCAGCGTTCGTCCTGCTGTTATCGACCCAGAACTTCTTCGCCTGCTTCCGCAACGGCTACGCGATCGGAGCCGTGTTCCGGGCTTCGTTTTTCCTGGGGCTGCTGCCGCTGCTCTATGCCCCGCTGCTTCCCCTGCCGCTGTTGGTCCTGGCCGCAGCATTCTGCTTCCGACGGACCTTGCGCGAAGTCTTCGTATCGCTGTGCAGCGTCGTACTCCCTTTCCTGGCCGTCTGCTACATCGCCTGGGGGCAGGGAGCCAATCCCCTGGATACCCCCGCCGGATTATGGCACTCCTTCGTCAGCGACAGCGGATACCGGATTTTCGCCAATACGCCTCCGCTCGTCCCCGCACTTCTCGGAATCGTCCTTTTCATCGTACTCTGCGCCATCTTCTTCGGACTCATCAGTTTCCGCACGGTAAGCATCAAAGCCCGGGGCATGCTGACCTACACCATCCTGCTCTTTACGGTGACGGGCTGCCTGATAGCGGTACCGAGCGTCACGCCGCAGCACTGCTCATGCCCCTGACCTTCATCCGCATCCAACGTACCGTCGGAACTCTGCTGTATCTCATTTTGTACATCACTTGCATTGTAAATATATTGCAATAAAAAACGCGTAAAATGTTGAAATAGTATATATTTTAACATTTTCGATCTAATTTTTTCCTATTTTAATTTGAAATATACAACCTTAGATTGTATATTTGATTCATAATCTTCGATAAAAGGCTATGGACACCGGCCTTCATCGAGCCATAAAATCTTCCGATTATGAACGAATCCTACGACACCCAAACCGTTAATCCGTCGATCGAAAAGTATGTATCGGCCTCCAACAACGGCATCGAAACCCATAAGTTCACCCGCTGCGTGATCGGATATATCCTCAACGGAGAAAAATACGTCTATTACGACGATAAATGCTACAAGTTCTCCCAGGGAGATCTTTTCTTCCTCGGTATGGGTTGCCACTATACCAAAAACATCCCCGCGCAGGGACATCCCTACGAACAGATCCTCGTTCGCTATACCTCGGAAGAGCTGCAACGCATCCTGCTGCACCTCAACATCGCCTACAAGCTGAATATCACCAACAACCACCAGTGCGACGACTGCCGTACCCTGAACCACGCCACGATGCCGGGCTGGAGTTCGATCCGGCGCTTTTTCAACCACACCAACGATTATCTTACGGAAGACTCCTTCCTGCACGATCCTCCTGCCGAAAATATCAAAATCACCGAGTTGATCTACCTGATCGTTTCGCACGGCGACTGCTGCATCAAGAGCAAACTTTTAGGCAACGTCGATGCGGCCCGGGACAACCTCCAGCAAACCGTCTATGCCAGTATCTTTTCCGATATTTCGGTCGAAGAGATCGCAAAACGCTGCAACCGCTCCCTGACTTCCTTCAAAAAGGAATTTTTCCGCATCTACGGAACCTCGCCCCACCAATGGCTCATCCGGCAACGTCTGATCCATGCCCGGCTGCTCCTGATCTCGACCGACAAGGCGATCGCCGAAATCGGCACCGCATGCGCCTTTCCCAACACCTCGCACTTCATCAAACTCTTCCGCAAACAATACGGCATGACACCCGCGACCTACCGGGCACGACATCGCGGTGTCGAAGATCTGCAAACCACCCCGGAAACCGAATCCACCGCCCGAGAACCGCTTCTTACGGCAACTCCATAGCCAAGTCGAAGACTCCTCCGACTCTCCGCAAACCCGCCTCGCCCGTACCGCCGGGACGGCGGGTTTCTCTTCGGTCGATCTCCACGAATTATTCCTTCGGCAGAATACCGATTCGGATAAAATCCTTATCTTTGCGTGGGATCCGCCCGCGTGTCCGCAAGCCGCACTCCGGCGCAGTCCGAACGAGTCCGGCTCCGCTTCCAGCTTCCACCGTCCCGGGTCCGCCACAACGCATACGCCATGGAATTTTTCAATCGCATTATCGTCCACTACGGCTGGGAAGGCACGGCCCTCGCGGGCGTCCTTCTGGTCATGTTCGGAATCCAGCTATATTACTACCTGTTCGTTTACGGGCGCATACCCAAATACAAGGACACCCGGCGTCCGGAGATCCTCTCCGAAACCCCTCCGGTATCGGTGGTGATTCCCCTCTTCTCGGAAGATTACGCCTTCGTGGAGGAGATCCTGCCGCTCATCGTCGCCCAGGAGTACCCCGACTTCGAAGTGGTGATCGTATATGTAGGCCGGGACACCGACTTCTACGACGACCTGGTCCGCATCAAACAGTCGTTCCCACAGATTACGGCCACCAAGATCGAACTGAATCCCCGCTTCCCGATCTCGCCCAAAATGGCGCTCAACGTCGGGATCAAATCGGCCCATTACGAGCACCTTCTCTTCACCACACCGGACGTGTACCCCTCCTCGGACCGCTGGCTCTCGCTCATGGCGAACGGCTTCCGGCGCGGCGAAATCGTGCTCGGCTACTGCGGCATGGAGCGCGGGAAAGGGTTTGCGAGCTACCTGATCCGCACCTGGCGGATGATGCACTCGGTGGACTGGATCTCAAGCGCCGTATGCG
>OHBX01000981.1_pt1 | contig 12783 bp, 6 predicted proteins | sample 1577441 | NCBI WGS metagenome assembly OHBX01 (sample SAMEA3879561, study PRJEB24766) | human gut metagenome | biome: human-associated habitat; feature: feces | place: USA | collected 1985/1987 | reverse complement strand
CGAATAGCAAATTTCGGCATCCCCAGTAGTAATTGAAAGGATCCCAGCATCATATCGAGCGATTCATCCGGTATAAGATCCCCTTTTCACTCAGGATATTTTCATAGGATTCCTGACGCTTCTCTAAGAAACTTTTGGAGATGTACAGACGTTTATTCCCTTTAGCACGAGAACATCGTTCTTTATACGGACAGCCTGTAGGTACTCTTGGTTCAGTAGGGTGACCGCCTCCTGTATTTTCAGAAACATATTTTCTTCCCATTTTCCAAGCGATTTCTTCCATACAAACGTATACTTATTAGCACAGGCTTCCAGTTTCGTACCATCTATAAATATGGTTTCTTTTGATAGTTCGCCCATTCGTTCCAAGCGACGTACCATCTGATAAAACAGGGCTTCGCAGGTGTCTGCCAAAAATCCAGTACGGAACCTTGCAATCGTGCTGTGATCCGGTGCTTTCTGACCAGCAAGCAGCTACATAAAGTTAATATCACGTTTACAAGCGGTTTCAATCTTTCTGCAAGAATAAATATTTTGGGAATAAGCATAGGTCAGGATCTTGAACATGGTCTTTGGGTCCACTGCCGGATTTATGCCTTTGGTAGAGTACGCCTGATACAGTAAACTGTAATCTAAATCCTCCAATTCGTGGCTCAGCAGTCGGACAGAATCATCATCAGGAACCAGACCTTCCAAATTTAATGGCAAAACCAGTTGATAAGGCTCGCCGAATTCGGTATAATTTTTATGGTATTTTATGTATTTGGTCATACTTAATTATACCATGGATTGCGGGCTCTTCGGAGTCCGTTTTCTGCTTTTGGACATAAAAATGGAGCTATTGCTCCATAGATGATTACTCATCTATTTTGCAACAGCCCACTTGACTTCTCTTAATTGTGCACATCACCTGAAGCATCTGATTGCAAAATTTCTACAGAATGGATTGCATGAGTAAGATATGCATCCGGTGCAATACAGGATTCAAACTCCCAAACGGTATCGTAAAAGGCCGAAAAAATTCGATTCAAACTAATTTTGTTCGGAATACAGATATTGTAATACGGTGTATTTCTCCTAAAACGCAAATAAGAAAACTCATCTGCAAAAAACAGTGTCGGTCTTGGGATATGCTGGTAATCAGACAGCAAACCATTCGGCAAAATCTTAATCTGAAGCGCATTTGAAATTTCATGCAGATGTTTCATATGCTTAAAAAAATGAAGACGCTGTTCCGGCGAAAGCTGAATTCGATAACCATAGAAATCCAATTCGCCAGTAACTGTAAAATCTGTAAATGCAGAAGCATAAATCAGTGCTCTTATCGGTGTAACAGCAAGTATCTGCGATACCAGAGAATGCATTTTTTGAAGTACAGGTCTGTATGTCTTTCCTATAAAAGAGCCATACTTATCAAGCAGCTCATTATGTAAATCAGTTGGAAGAAAATGTTCTGTAAAATGTCCAAGCAGACAAGAAGAATTCCGGGCAAACAGTGAATGCTCATATTCGTAAGTACGAATCATTTCAGGAATAGATGTCCGTCGAATAAGCAATGTTTCTTTGCTGCAAAGTAATTTTAATTTGTAATAAAGTTCCGTTGAAAGAGACGAATCTTCAATTGTTGTAACAGCAAGACAATGGTTCTGATCAACTAACATACCTGAAAGCGAATAAATATCTTTAATCGCAAAAACCATTTTTTTCTGTGCCTGTGTTCCGCAATAAAGATTAAAATCAATATTCGAAAGATTTGAAAGCAAATTCATCAGGAAACCAGCCGTATAAACCGGATTATCTGAAGACGATTCCAAATCAATCATTAAAGAAAAATGAACTCCTGGAAGCACAAGTCCTCTGTCATTGTGCATGCTGTTAAATTCAGCAATTAAAAGCTGATAATTCGTGTCTACATTCAGAATATCTACCATAGCATAAATATTTAGCGACTGTACTTTACGGAGTGATGGATGTTTCATTTTAAAGATAAACTGATCCAGTGTAAGTTCCGGATAATATGAAATTTTAGTAGCCACTTTAGAACCAGTTGTTACCTGAAGTTCTTTTACATATGTATATTCAGATTCGAGATGATCGTAAATCGCTTTCTGAAGATTCGAAACGTCAGAAATTTGATATTCTTCTAAAAAAGTGTCCCGGTTATCATCAGTCAGAGCCTCAACAATACACTGGCTGATATTCTGCAAAATAATTTCGTGATTTTTTTCTGTTGGAAGTGATTTTCCACTAATCCATTTGCTTATATAAGATTCATCATACTGCACAGCTTTGGCAAGTACATAATTTTTTAAATTGGCCATAGATGTCAGATGCTCTAACAGAACACTGAATCTGTTTTTTTCTTTCATAATAATCAAAAGCCCCTCTCTTCTATTATAATTTTAGTGTACTGCATACAAAATAAGAAAACAAGAACATTTATACAAAAAATTTCCTATTGAATGAAATCCTGAAAAAAATGAATTAGTTGATTTGTTTGATTCAATATGCCAAATTCACCACTTCTATTGAAAAGGAAAAATATCCATGATAGAATACGAATCGTCATTATAAAACAAATAAATAATCGGAAAAGGAAGTAAATAATTATGGAAAATACAGGAGCAACATTAACTGGAAAAGCGAGCGTTGATAAACCATGGTTACAGTTTTATCCAGAAGCACTGCGCAACGTTGAAGTGCCAACAATAACTGTTGAAACGTTTTTAAGAGCAAAAAATCCAGACGAAAATAAAATTGCATTTGAATATTACGGAAACAAAATTACATGGAAAGAATTCTGGGGAGAAGTTGATAAAGCAGCAAAATCTTTAAAGATACTTGGATTTGGTGAAGGAAACAGAATTCCTGTATTTCTGCAAAGTGTTCCGGCACATTTTATCCTTCTGATCGCAGCAGAAAGAATCGGAGCTGCAATTATCTGCAGAGATGACATTCCAGAAGAATTATGTTTTGCAATCAGAAAATCAAAATCAGAGACAGCATTTGTCATGGATTATACATCAAAGTCAGATGAAGATCTGTTCCGTGCAACGACACCAATGAAGCGTGTAATTAAGGTTTCTCCATATGATTATGCAGATAGAAAATCTGTCCCGGACTATGTTGAAAAAGAAATTGCATCCAGATATACCGGTGCGATAGAGACAACAGAAGGAGATCTTACATGGGACGAGTTCCTGGCACTTGGGAAAGATTATACAGAAGACTATATGGCACAAGAAGATGTGAACAGACCAGTATTTGGCGCATATACAAGCGGATCCACAGGAATCTCTAAATTAGTTATTCATTCTTCTTCTAATATAGTAGCAACTGCATTCCAGATGTCCATCTTTATTCCGCCGTCAGATGTACCGGAAAAATGGTGGCTGCCAATCTTACCACCTGCACTGATTGCAGTAACTGTATCAATGGCAATCTTCCCATTGTCAGCAGGACTGATTATGGTACTTGATCCATTCTGTCCGCTGGAAGATATTGATATCGCATTTATGGAGCAGAAGCCAAACTTCTGGGCACTGATTCCAATGTTCTGTGAAATGCTTATGAAGAGTGACAGAATTCCGGAAGATTACGATATGTCTCATCTAAGAAGTATCGGAACCGGAGCTGAAGCAATGAACGAAAGGAAAACACAAGAAGTAGAAGCATTCTTCCATAAGCATAATGTTAAAGCAACTTTAAGTGCCGGATATGGTCAGAGTGAAGGATGTTCAAACTTTACACTTCCAAATCCGATGTTCCCGCTGGTAGACGGATGCGTTGGAATGCCAATGCCGGCAACAACTATGGCAGTATTCTCAGAGGATCTGGAAGAACTGAATTATGGAGAAATCGGAGAATTATGTATGACGGGTCCTGCTATGATGCTCCACTATGCGGGATGGAGAGGTGATGAACTTACTGAAAGAACACTGATCAATCATCCAGATGGGAACTGCTGGTTACATACGGGAGATAAAGCTTACATCAATGAACACGGAATTGTATACATTCTTGGACGTGGAACAACAAAGCGTTTCGGTGGCGGAGAACTTTACATGATGAGAATGGAGACAAAAGCAGTACGTGTAGCTGGTGTAGAAGATGGATTCTTCTGCTTTGTACCAGATCAGGATCATGAAGGATATTTCCTTCCATATTTCTTTGTAATCCTTGATGAAACAAAGAGTCTGGATGAAGTAAAAGCAGGTCTTGCAGATGCACTGGAAGAATATGAATATCCGGTAGACATCCGCGTAATCAAGGAAAGACCGTATTTCCACTTCAAGACAAACAGAAAAGAACTCACAGCAGCAATTCTTGAGGAACTGAACTAAAAAAGACTCCTCTGTCGCATCAATATGTAAATTCTATATAAATAAGTAAGAAAAAACTTGATGATTCCCCGTATTTTAACAAATCATAAGATACGGGGGAATTTCTTTATTACGTTTATACATGCCAGAAACCTGAAAACCAGACTTTTCGATGTGTTTTTGTGCTAAAAAACGTCAGTATGTCTTGAACAAAACAGTTAGCAGTGATATATTAAAGTAAATACCTAATTACTATATTATATGCAAAAATATATGCAAAATACGAATTACAGTAGCATATAATAGAGGGTGGAGTATAAATAAAATACAATGGAAATGAGGTGGGGGCAAACAAAAAACGTAATATGAATTATCTAATACAAACACGAAAGGAAGGGTAGACATTATGAAAAAGAGAAGTAAAATGCTTTTGAGTTTATTCCTCTCTACTATAATGGTATTCAGTGTAGTGCCTTCAACAGTTTTTGCAGAGCCTGCACATGAAGAAACACCAGCAGTGCAGGAAAATACTACAGAAGCCGTGCAGGATAACACCAATACAAATGAGGCAGAAGATCCAGCAACAGAAGATTCTGTGACAGAAGATGATGCAACAGAAGCAACTACTGATTCTTCAAACACAGATAATGATGCTGTGGCCCAGACAGATAATGATGAAAATAAAGTAACTATTTCAGGTATTACAATACAGACACCAGTCATCCAGTTCAAGGGTGCTAATGCAGCAGTAGCAGAAGCACTTACAAAAGATATAAAGATTGATGAAAGCGATCCGGCAATCCAGAGCCTGCGTGAAGCATTGGGGGATCTCGAAATGGTTGGCGGAGAAGCCGGCACAGAATCCAATGAATCTAATATCAGCACAGCAGACCTGTATGAAGCAGATGAACAGGCTGAAACCAAGAAGCTGACAGCAGACCAGATTAATACAGTTGTTGGTATGTATCAGCAGTATCTGAATCAGTGGTCAGCCAATGCTAATGTACTCGGTGTTCAGAATCCATTCTTTCTGGATTTCAACGATGATACAGATGGTCTTGGTATCCTTGGTGAGATGCTTGCCTTAGACGGCAAATCTGTTCAGGATGTCAGAGATGGCAAGGTGAGCTACGATGACCTGACAGGTATGATCTTTACTTTCACATATGGTGATAAGTTAGGTATTAAGTATTATGGTCCAGATGTAACAAATGCAAGAGATGAAGCTCTTGCTGCAGTTACAGCATCAGGTGCACAGACAAAGGCACAGAAGCTGCTTGTTCTGAATGACTGGTTGGCCCATAACAATACATTTGATATGTCCTACATCATGAACTCTGGTAAGGAATCAGATGATGACAAGCCGATGATTGCAAAGGATCCTCAGAAGCAGGAGCATGAGGATGAAGTTTACAATGAGATCTATAAGGTTTACGAACCACAGATCAAACAGAATTTCCATGATCAGATTTATGCAGGCATTGAGAAGGATTTGCTTGTAAAATTTTATAAAAAAGCTATTGCTCAGACTTTGGTGAAGGCTGGACAGTCTGAGGAAGATGCGAATGCATATGTAGAAGCTAATAAAGAAGCTATCGAGAAGGATCCGGAAGCATTTGTGAAAGAAAACCTTCCAGACGCAGCAGAACCATTGAAGCAGGAGGCAGATAAATTTATCAAAAATGCTGAAGAAAAAGGCGTTGAGGTTTCTGAAGGCGTTACGATGACTGTTGAGCAGCTTACTCAGCAGCAGTTAGATAGCGCTACGAATCAGGCTGCAACCGGTATGACAACTGGTGTCATCAACTATTGGGAAGGTACTCAGTTTGGTGCATTCGGTATGGGTACATCTGTATGTCTGGGTTACTCCAGAGCTTTTTCATATCTTGTGCAGTGCCTGGATAAAGATATTTATCTTAAAGATCCAAGTAAAGGTTATGACAGCAAGAAAACTGTTACAGCAGATGATGGTACAACTTCAGAAGTATGTGATAACTGGAAGACAGCCAAAGAACTGTACTATGGTTCAGATGGTAAGACACTGGATATCAATGCAGGCTACACAGTTGACCTTGTAAGAATTTCCTTCCAGTCCAACGTTACAATGTATGGCGAGGAGCAGGAAGACTTCGGTTCCGACCATTACTGGAATGCAGTCAAGGTGGATGGTCAGTGGTACTATGTAGACCCTTGTTATACAGATGTCTACACAGAAGTTATGAGTCGTGACCGTGTCGAGACAGATGGTGATATGAACCATGTCTTCTTCCTGTTCAGCGATACAGATGCAAGAAAATTGTATCAGGGTAACTTTAGTGTTTTAAGATCACTTTATCAGAATGAAGCAACAGATACAACATATGAAAAAGCATGGATGGCTCGTGCAGCAAGTAATGTTTACTATGCAGATGGTTATGCTTACTATATGTATGATTCGACAGACCTGTTTGACAGAGTAAGCAGCACAAGCATGAATCAGAGCCAGAAGGCTGCAGAGTACAAGATTGTTCGTCATAAACTGACAAATAAGGATACAGGCGATGGCGACAGCGATTATGAGACACTGATTAATTTCACAGACAAGGAAAACGACGATGATGACGATACATTTGTAAGCGTTCTGAACAAAGACGGTAAGATGGAGAAGAATGATCTTCTGACCAAACTGTATGCACAGTTTGTGGATGAACAGAGCATTTACCCATCCATCGGTCTGACAGCAGCACTGTATACAGATGGTAAGATTTACTTCAACGTATCCAACGATATCGTTTCCTACAATCCTGCAGACGGTGCAGTAGCCGTTGTGAAGGAATATAACACAGTATCTGCAAAACGTGATACAACCAAGTTATTTGGCGGTATGGCATTTACAACAACAGATGAAAAGAGTGCAGATTTCACTGTCACAAATCATCCAATCGCAGGTCTGACTGTGAAGGGTGACAAACTGGTTGTTTCAATCGGTACAAACTTCGCGTTCATTTCAGGTAAGAGCAAACTGCTTGACCATTCCAGCTACGGTTATGAATTCGAAGAGACAGATTACAATCCGACTTATACAAACTACAAGAAGTATCAGCAGTTCATGGGCAGTCAGAGCAATGATAATGACGAGTTCATGTGGTCAGCTAACTTCGTTGATACAGTTGATATGAAGACACTGACAGGTACTTCTCATAATTATGAAACAGTTTCTGAACCTGCATACTGCGGACGTAATGCATTTACAGAAGAACGTTGTTCTGACTGTGGTCTGATCAAAGCGGGCACACGTGTAGAAGCAAAGAATACAGCACACGAACATCATTACATCAAGTTCCATGAAACATACTATACAAAGACTGATAGCGGTAGCTGGAACGAAGCGGACAACTATGTTTGCCCAGAGTGCGGTGCTTGTATTACAGAACCTGTTAAGCCCAAATATGAACAGGCTAATTCTACATACGAGAAAAGAAAAGCTATCTGGGATGAAGCTCAGAAGAACGCAGCAGAAGGACATGCTTACACAGCAACAGATGCTGAGTGGAGCGATGATCACACAAGCGTTACATTCCAGAATCTGAAATGTGAATCCTGCTATGACAAACTTGATAAGCTGGATTGCCTTCTGACATCAGATACAAACAAAACAAACAAAGATAACAGAGATTCTATTGAGAACCATCTTGCAAAAAAAGTAACTGCAACAGCTAAACTTGCTGGCCATACAGGTACATGTGAACAGGGCGTGACTATGTACTACAAAGCAGCAGATAAGACAGCTGATGGTGTGAAGTATGTTGTAACAACTACTGAGGCAAAGGAAGCTGGAAAGCATGCCTACACAGGTACATGGGCATGGACTGAAGTCAAAGATGACAACGGCAATGTAACTGGATATACAGCATCTGTAACAGGTGTTAAGTGTGCTGTAGATGATGATGAACCTAAAGCAGAGCAGATTACAGTTGCTGATGCAGTTAAGGATACAGAGAACTCTGTAGCTGCAACATGTACAGAAAAGGGTAAAGATGTCTATACAGCAACAGCAACAGTAAAGGATGCTGAAGGTAAGACAGAAATCGGTACATTAACAGGTACACATGAAGTTGAATTGGCAGCCCTTGGCCATAAGTATGGTGAGCCGACATGGACATGGAACGATGACCATACAGAAGCAACAGCTGTATTTGCATGTGAACGCGGTGATGATACTCAGGAAGTAAAAGCGACAATCACAGAAAAGACAACAGCAGCAACATGTGAAACAGCAGGTGAAACAGTTTACACAGCAACAGCTTCCTTTGGCGGCAAAGATTATACAGATAACCAGAAGGTAGAAATTGCAGCTCTTGGTCATGAATATGGTGAGCCAACATGGAAGTGGTCTGATGATCATAAGACTGCTACAGCAACATTCAAGTGCGAACGTGGTGATGATACTCAGACAGTAGATGCAACTGTTACACCAGAAACAACAGCAGCAACATGTGAAGCTGACGGTAAGACGGTATACACAGCAAAGGTATCATTTAACGGTAAAGATTATACAGAGACTTACACAGAAACACTCAAAGCCCTTGGCCATAAGTATGGTGCTCCTGTATGGAACTGGACAAAGGGTGAAAACAACACTTACACAGCAACAGCAACATTTACATGTGCAAATGATGAGAAACATGTAGAAACAGTTGATGCAAAAGTAACTGAGAAATCTGATGGCGCAACATGTACAGAGGCAGGTAAGATTACTTACACAGCTACAGTTACATTTGAAGGCAAAGATTACACAGGTACTAAGACAGAAGAAGTAGCAGCTCTCGGTCATGACTACAAAGTCTCAGAAAAAGACGGATGGAAATGGACAGCTGATAAAGAAAAAGGATATACAGCTGTTGCAACATTCGTATGCAGCCGTTGTAAAGATTCTCATGACGTAACTGCAGATGTTGTTAAAGAAGACAAGAACAGTCAGATCATCTACAAAGCAACTGCTAAATACACAGATAAAACTGGTAAGGAATTTACAGCTACAGCTACAAAGAGTACAAAAATGTCCGTATCTTACATAGTTCACTGTCAGGATTATGGCTGGGAAGAAGAATGGAAGAAAGACGGACAAACGTCTGGTACAGTTGGTGAATCAAAAAGATTAGAGGCTATCCAGATCAAGTTACCAAATGGTGTTTCTGGATCTATCGAATATCGTACACATATTCAGGACATCGGTTGGGAAAAGAACTGGAGTAAAAACGGAGAAAAATCCGGTACAGAAGGACAGTGTAAACGTCTGGAAGCAATCCAGATCAAACTGACTGGTGAAGTTGAAAAGAATTATGACGTATACTACAGCGTACATGCCGAGAACTTCGGATGGCTCGGATGGGCTAAGAATGGCGAAGAAGCAGGAACAGCTGGTTACGGATACCGTCTTGAAGCAATCAAGATTCAGCTGGTTACCAAAGGGGACAAAGCACCAGAACTTATTGGTACTATCAAAGAAGCTATGAAAGCAAGACTGGTCGGATACCAGACACATGTACAGGACTATGGTACACAGGCATATGTATATGACGGTGCTATGGCAGGTACAGAAGGCGAGTGCAAACGTATGGAATCTATCCGTATGAAACTCCCGTCTTCAGTGAACAGCTCAATCCAGTACAGATCTCACGTTCAGGATATTGGATGGGAGAAGAATTGGGCATCTAACGGATCATTATCCGGAACAACTGGACAGTGTAAACGTCTGGAAGCAATTCAGATCAAACTGTCTGGTGATGTAGCAAAGAACTATGATGTATACTACAGAGTTCATGCTCAGGATTATGGATGGCTTGCATGGGCTAAGAATGGAGAATCTTCAGGAACAGAAGGATACGCAAAACGTCTCGAGGCAATTGAGGTTCGTCTGGTTCCAAAGGGAACAACTCCAAACCTTCCAGCATCAGCAAATGAAAAAGCCTTCATCAAAAAAAAATAACAAAGCTTAACTTGCAAGGGGCTGTCGGGAAATGAACCGCTCCCCGTCAAGTAGACAATTGAAAAAATATAAATTTTTCCTGCCAGTAGAAATTTATCTGCTGGCAGTTTTTATGCAGCTTGCAAGTAATTTTCGTGTTTTTCCATTGGCGTTAAAATTCCAAGATTCCTTTGCAAGCGTTTATTGTTGGTAAGCGTCCAATAAGAGGGTGTATCGAAATTTCTGGCTGTTGCATGTAAACTATTGATTAGAGTTTTGGGAGTTGACTCTAAAAACTCTAAATCTAATCTAAGGAGCAGGCAAAGGCGGTTCAGAAATGGCTCCCGCATAAGTCTGAAAATACTGAAAATCCTTAGAAATGCTGGGAAATCTGACGATTCTATGGTATAATAATCCTATCGAAGCGAAAGGGTTTTCAGGTTATGTCAGCTACGGAACAGGAGTATAAAAATCATATCAAAGAACTGGAACAGCAGGTCCGGCTCCTGAAAGAGCAGGTTGATTTCCTGACACGTAAACTTTATGGAACAAAATCCGAGAAGACATCTACTCTCGAAATCGAGGGGCAGATGTCTCTTTTTAATGAAATCGAAACCTGTGCAGATCCTGATGCACACGAACCGGAGCTTGTTGAGATAGAGAAGCACCTACGTAAAAGGAAGTACACCGGTCAGCGGGAAGAACTGGTAAAAAATCTCCCTCACAGCAAAGTACTCCATACCATAGATGAAAGGGAACAGATATGCGATAACTGCGGGAGTACGATGGTGAAAGTAGGGGAAGAATTCGTCCGCACGGAAGTACAGTTTATCCCTGCAAAACTCAAGGTGATTGACCATTACCGGGAAACGTATGAATGCAGGTCGTGCCGGAAAAACGGAACTTCTTATATGGAGAAGGCTCCGGTGCCATATCCTCCCGTCCTGCATTCTCTGGCATCTGCATCTACCATCACCTGGCTCATCCACCAGAAGTTTGAATTAAGCATCCCGCTGTACAGACAGGAAAAAGAATGGGAGGCTTTGGGATTACGTTTAAGCAGAGCGACTATGTCAAACTGGCTTCTGGTTGTCTATCGGGACTGGCTTGTACACATCGTCCACCGTCTGAAGCTGGAACTTCTGAAACAGAGATACCTTCATATCGATGAAACACATGTACAGGTGCTGAAAGAACCAGGACGAAGCGGGAAATATCCGGAAGCGTTTCTGAGGGAATATGAAGGTTATATCCATACAGACGCTTACTCCGGATACAATGCAGTTTCAGGAGTAAAAAGATGTCTTTGCTATACGCATCTGCGCCGGGCTTTCGTGGAGGCGCTCCCTCCTGATCAGAAGAAAAAAGAACGTCTTATCCGCGAGAAACCGCTTCTCGAGGCTTTTTGGTCATGGGCAGAAAAAAGTGCCATCGGAGAGCTGCCGAAATCCAAACTTTCAAAAGCTTTTCATTACGCCTTAAATAACCGTGAAGGTTTTTGGAATTATCTGGAAGACGGGAATTGTTCCATCAGTAATTCGCTTGCGGAAAACTGTATCCGTCCCTTTGTGATCGGCAGAAAGAACTGGCTGTTCTCCGGCAGTCCGAAAGGGGCGGAAGCCAGTGCAGGAATCTATACACTGTTTTATTTGACGCTTACGGCCAAAGCATGATCAAATTGAGATATTGGGTTTTAGGGTGTAACCCTAATGCGCACGACATAGGAGAACGGATTTTTTGCATAAAGACCATGTCACTTTATGCGTATCCTGTTATATTTCTTTATTCCCATTGGTATGAAGGCTCGGACAATTGATTTTTAATCCTTTTTTGTAATTAGCATTTTCAAACTCCAAGTAATAGTTAGAGGGCATAGGAAAAGGAGTGTGATGGGAATTGAAAGAAAGATTAAGAAGCCTTCAAAAGTACATTGAGGTGTATCGATGCGTAGGGATAGATAAGGTACTTAAGACTATTCCGTGTAGATTTGCTTATTCGGTAGCAAATGAGCATGTGGATGAAAAGAAGTTTCATGAGAAAGTGTTGTATCGCATGCGACACAACAAATATGACTCATTGAGAAAAAGCTATAACAAGGTAATTAAGAATAAAGTAAATGATGTCAAACAGGGATTGTATCAGACCATCTATTTGACGTTAACAATTATGGCTGAAGATGTGGCTGATGCAAAAGCTCATTTAGTTCTATGGAGAGTGCCATAAGAAGTGCTTTTGTGGGGATTGGTGTTAATGGTATTCCGTTAATAATTAATATAAACATAATCGGTTGTTGATGCAGCTCTCTGTAAAGTTGCAATTAAGCGGCTAACAGTATTATGGTTCCGGCGGCTGTTGTTAAAATTGTTTGCAACCAGATAAGCGGATTGTGATTCTCCATATTGTTCGGACTTTTGAAGAGGTGTTGTCGATGGAATCTAAAACACATCCTAATCCAGATGGATTATTGTAGCTCTACAAAATAAATATAAGAATAGAAATAGATTATAAAAGGTT
>OHBX01000972.1_pt1 | contig 12871 bp, 6 predicted proteins | sample 1577441 | NCBI WGS metagenome assembly OHBX01 (sample SAMEA3879561, study PRJEB24766) | human gut metagenome | biome: human-associated habitat; feature: feces | place: USA | collected 1985/1987 | reverse complement strand
ATTCTTAGTCGAAGGAGATTCAGCCGGTGGTTCAGCTAAGGGCGGCCGCGACCGTAAATTCCAAGCCATCTTACCACTTCGAGGTAAAGTTTTAAATACTGCTAAAGCCTCAATGGAAGATATATATAAAAATGAAGAAATAAATACTTTAATTCATACAATTGGTGCTGGTGTTGGACCAAACTTCGATGCCAGTGAATCAAACTACGACAAAGTAATCATCATGACCGATGCCGATGTCGATGGTGCCCATATCCAAATATTACTTTTAACCTTCTTCTATCACTATATGCGTGGACTAATAGAACAAGGAAAACTATTTATTGCCTTGCCACCACTATATAAATTAGATTATGGTAAAAAACATTATTATGCATACACTGATGATGAATTAAATGAAATTAAAAACAATCATACCGGAAAATATTCTGTTCAAAGATATAAAGGTTTAGGTGAAATGAATGCTGATCAATTATGGGAAACAACTATGAACCCTGATTCTAGAACCTTAATTAGAGTTAACATCACAGATGCCGCCTTAGCCCAAAAACGAGTAGAAGTATTAATGGGTGATAAAGTCGAACCAAGAAAAGAGTGGATTGACGAGAATGTCGAATTTACTTTAGAAGATAATTATAGAGGGTGAAGAAAATGCAGAATGAAACAGTAAAGAAAATTCAAGAATATGCTTTAGAAGAAATAATGGGTTTGCGTTTTGGAGCATATGCTAAAGAAATTATTCAAGATCGTGCAATTCCAGATGTTCGTGATGGTTTAAAACCAGTTCAACGTCGTATTCTATATTCAATGTTTAAACTTGGTCTTGCTTCTAACAAGCCTACTAAAAAATCAGCTCGTATTGTTGGTGATGTTATTGGTAAATATCATCCCCATGGTGATACTGCTGTATATGATGCAATGGTCAGAATGAGTCAACAATTTAAAGTAATGCTACCACTTGTAGATATGCAAGGTAATAATGGTAGTATTGATGGTGACCCTGCTGCCGCAATGCGTTACACTGAAGCGCGTATGAGCAAGTATTCCGAACTAATGATTGAGGATTTAAATAAACATACAGTTGGATTTGTACCAAACTTTGATGATGAAGAGTTAGAACCAATCGTTTTACCTTCAAAATTTCCTAATATCTTAATCAATGGTGCAAGTGGTATTTCTGCTGGTTACGCAACTGAAATTCCACCTCATAATCCTGGGGAAGTAATTGACGCAACGATTTATCGTATAAATCATCCAAATTGTACAACTGAAGAATTGATGCAATTCGTCCAAGGTCCCGATTTCCCTAGTGGTGGTATTGTCCAAGGTATTGACGGTTTACGTGATGCCTACGAAACTGGACGCGGAAAAGTAATAATTAGTTCAAAATATACTATTGATACTACTAAAGCAAATGATCCTAGAATTGTAATTACTGAAATTCCATATGATGTTAATAAAGCATTACTTGTAAAGAAAATGGGTGATGCATTACAAGCCAAAAATGTTGATGGTGTTCGTGAAATTCTTGATAACACAAGTAGTGAAGGTTTACAAATCGACATTCATTTAAGAAAAGATGTAAATCCTGAAACAATATTAAACTTCTTATTAAAACAAACCGATTTACAAACAAGTTATAACTTTAACGTAGTTGCCATATCGCAAGGTCGACCAATGCAAATGGGACTTGCGGAAATACTAGATGCTTATATTGTTCACCAAAAAGAAGTTGTTACAAACAGAAGTAATTTCGAACTTGAAAAAGACTTGAAGCGTCAAGAAGTAGTTAAAGGGTTAATATCAATGGTATCAATATTAGATGCAGTAATTACAACTATCCGTAATTCGAAAAATAAAACTGATGCCAAAGAAAACATCATTTCAAAGTATGGTTTTACTGAATTACAAGCAGAAGCCATTGTTACATTGCAATTATATAGATTAACCAATACCGATATATTTGCATTAAAAACAGAAGAAAAAGAATTAGAAAATGATATTAAGCGTTTACGTCATATCTTATCTAGCGAAACTGCTTTATTAAAAACCGTAATTGCTGAATTAAGTAGAGTAAAGGAAATTATTGATTGCCCTCGTAAAACTTTAATTCAACATGAAATTACCGAAGTTGAAGTAAAAACAGAAGAGTTCATTGCAAAAGAAGATGTAATTTTAATGATTACCCATGATGGATATCTAAAACGTCTCAGCAAAAAAGCTTTCTTTGGAACCAATGAACCTACTAAATTAAAAGACGGTGACGTTATTACTGATTTATATGCAGTAGCAACAACTGATACTTTGATTCAGTTTACTGACCGTGGTAATTACATTTTCTTACCAATTCACAAGATTCCTGAATCTAAACATAAAGATCAAGGTATTCACATTAGTACTTTAATTGGTATGGAACCTAATGAAAAAGTTATTTTCTCATTCCCAGTTACTGACTTTAAAGAAGAAAAATATGTACTTCTTGCCACTAAGTCTGGTTTAATTAAACGTATTCAATTATCTAGTCTTTACGTTACAAGATATTCTAAAGCTCTAAAGGCTACTAAATTAAAAGATGATGATGCGGTAGTAAGTGCTGACGTTGTTAAGGGTAGCAATTATGAAGTTGTTATTGCAACTAAAGATGGCTTCATGAATAGATACGATGCATCAGAAGTTAGTGTTATTGAGCCTGCTTCATTTGGTGTTAAATCAATTGAGCTTAAGAATCGTCCAAACGATTACGTTGTCGGTGCTAAATATGTTAGTGAAAAAGACATTGTCTTGATCTTAACTAACCGTGGAAACATTAAACGTATGCGTCCTGAAGAAATCAATAAAGGTAAGAAGAATAATGTTGGTAAGATGTATTTGAAAGCAGTTCGTTCAAATATGCATGAGGCAATTGATTTAGAAGTAATTCATGCTAAGAATGCCAATTCGGATTTAGCATCTTATGTTTTCTGTGAAAAAGGCTTTGTTGAAATTGACTATACAGTCTTACGTACAGCTATTGCCGATAATGGTAAAAAGTTTGTAACCAACGATTTAGGTAAACCTTCTGAGATTGTAATATGCCGTAATGATGCGGATTTAGAATTGTAAAAAATATTTATCATTAATACAACTTGAAAATACAATTTATGGTATAATGTGGCAAGTGAGGTGAAATTATGTTCAAAATAGCCATTGATGGACCAGCCGGTTCAGGTAAATCAACAATTTCAAAAATACTTGCCCAAGAATTAGGCTTTGAATACATAGATACTGGCGCAATGTATCGTGCTATTACACTAAAAGCAATGCGTTTAGGTATTGATATGAATGATGAAAATGCCTATGGTTTTTTGAAAAATACTGAACTTGATATTTGTAACGGTCGTTTCATAATGGATGGTGAAGATGTTAGTGAAGCTATCAGATCAGTAGACGTTACTAACCAAGTTTCAACTCCTTCCAAAATAGGTTGCGTTCGTGATTTTCTTGTCGATTATCAACGCAAAATAAGCAATTCAAAAAATTGCATTATGGATGGACGTGACATTGGAACAGTTGTGCTAAAAGATGCACCACTGAAAATCTATCTAGATGCGACAGTACTATGTCGCGCTAAACGTAGAATGCTTGAAAGAGCAGAAAAAGGAATTGTTTTACCACTTGAAGAAACAATTCAAGAAATTGAAATACGAGATTGGAAAGATTCAACTCGTAAACACAGTCCTCTACGTTGTGCAGAGGATGCGGTAGTCATTGATAGTACCGATTTATCAATTGATGAAGTAGTTAGTCGGATTATACAATTAGTTAATGAGAGGAAAAACAAAATGAGTAAAAGCACTTACAAAGAAGGACAAATCGTAAAGGGTTGCATTATCAATGTTACTAAAGATGCAATCTATCTAATCTTAGGCGATGAAACAAAAGCTGTAATTTATAGCAATGACTTAAAAGACTATAATGAAGGGCAAAAGCTTTATAATATCTATCATGAAGGTGAAGAATTTGAAGCTACTGTTAAAAGTGTTACAAAAGACAAAAAGACAGGCGAACCACTTTGCATTTTGTCAACTAAATTAGAAGATGAAAAAGAGAAATTAAATCTATTTGAAGAAATTAAGGAAAAAGATGAAATTATTAAAGCGAAAGTTGTAAAAGTTACTGCAGCTGGTGCTGATTTAGATTATCAAGGATTTAAATTATTCTTACCTATCAAATTTATCGATTTAAAAGAAGAAGCATTAAAGAACTTAAGAGGTCAAATGCTTGATGTTATGGTATTATATGTAAATAAAGATCGTCTTCAAGTTACTGTTTCAAATGTAATGGCAATGAAAAAACAATATCGTCTTGCTAAAGAAGCTGCATATGCTGCATTAGCTGTAGATATGGTTGTAGAAGGTGAAGTTGTTAACGTTTTACCATACGGTGCTATCGTTAGTCTTGGTGAAGTAAGTGGCTTATTACATCAATCAGAAATAGATCATAAACCTGTTCGTAATGTTAGCAACAGATTAAAAGTTGGTGACAAAGTACAAGTTAAGATTATTGGTATTGACGGAAATAAAATTTCTTTATCAATGAAAGCACTTGTTAAACATCCTTGGGATGTATTAAAAGAACAATATCATGTTGGTGACGTATTTGAAGGTCACGTTGAAAAGATTATTCCTGCAGGTTTAATTATTAAACTTACTGATGATTATTCAGGCTTAATGCCAAGAAGTGAATATTCATGGTTCAGCAATGTTAAAATTGAAGATGAAGTAACTGAAGGTTCTACATTAACAGTTAAAGTTTTAAATATTGATGATGCTAAAAAACGTGTAAGTTTATCACACAAAGCTACATTAGATAATACTTGGGCAGATGTCCGTTTACATCGTGGCGACAAGATTATGGTTACAGTTGCATCTGTTAACGATCGTGGTGCATTAGTTAACTATAAAAATGTTCAAGGTTTCTTACCAGTAAATGAAGTAACTTCAACTAAACGTATTACACGTGTTGATGAAGTTTACCCAGTTGGTACTGAAGTAGAAGTAATGGTACAAGATTGCGATCCAAGCGTAGCTAAATTACGTGTAAGTTCAAAAGCAATTGAAGTTGCTAAAGAAAGAGAAAGCTTTGATAAATATTTTGCAGAACAAGCAAAAGAAACTCCAACAAGCACAATAGGTGACCTAATCGGCAACCTTAACTTAGACGATAAGGAAGAAAAATAGTCTATGAAAAGAGGTACAGTAGCGATTATTGGGCGTCCTAATGTTGGAAAATCAAGCCTATTTAACCGACTTTCTGGCGATAAACTAGCAATCACTGATGATGCTAGTGGTATTACCCGAGATCGCTTGTACACTAAATGCGAATGGCTAAATCAAGAATTTTCAATTATTGATACTGGTGGGATTGAACTTAAAAATGTTCCATTTATGGAAGAAATAAAAGCTCAAGCTCAACTAGCAATTGATGAGGCCGATGTAATAATCTTAGTAACTGATGGCAGAGTTGGTGTTACTAATGGAGATAAAGATGTTATTAAAATTCTTCATAAAAGTAAAAAACCTGTTATCGTTGCGGCAAACAAAATAGACGACGTAAAATTCATGGATAATATCTATGAATTTTATAATTTAGGCGTAGATGATGTTATTGCCGTGAGTGCATTACATGGAATTGGTGTTGGTGATTTACTCGATAAAGTAGTAGAATTATTACCAGAAAAAAAAGAAAAAAGATACGATGATGCGGTAGAATTTTGTATCATCGGCCAACCTAACGTTGGTAAAAGTTCACTTACTAATGCAATACTGGGAACTGAAAGAGTTATTGTTAGTGATATAGCAGGAACAACTAGAGACGCAATTGACTCAAAATTTACTAGAGATGGTAAAAATTACGTTGTTATTGATACCGCTGGTATTAGAAAACAAGGTAAGATATACGAAAATGCAGAAAAATATAGTGTTCTACGTGCAATTAAAGCAATTGAACGTTCGGAAGTAGTTTTATTTGTCTTAGATGGGACTAAAGAAATAGAAGAACAAGATAAACGTATAGCTGGTTATGCGGCAGAGTATAATAAAGCAGTTATTATAGTTGTCAATAAATGGGATGCTGTTGATAAAGACGAGAAATCAATGAAAGAATTTACAGAAAAAATCAGAAAGAATTTCTTATTTATCAGTTACGCACCAATTGTATTTGTTTCAGCGTTAAAGAATCAACGTATTCAAACTTTATTCGAACAAATAAAAATAGTATACGAAAACTACACTCGTCGTATTGCAACCAATGTATTAAACGATATAATACTTGACGCTTCAATAATGAATCAAGCTCCAATATTTAACGGAGATCGTATAAGAGTATATTATGGATCACAGGTTGATATTAAACCACCAACATTTGTTTTATTTGTTAATGATCCTAATTATATGCACTTTTCATATCAACGATATTTAGAAAATCGTTTTAGATCAGCATTTATGCTAGAGGGAACACCAATAAAGTTAGTTTTAAGAAAGCGAGAAAATTAATGAGTAAAGTAACTGTTATAGGAGCCGGAAGTTGGGGTAGTGCTCTAACAAGAATACTAGGTGACAATAATAATGAAGTATTATTGTATGATAGAGATGAAAAGACAGTTGATGAAATTAATAATTTTCATACTAATATAAATAAATTACCTGTTGGTAAATTACCAGAGACAGTAAAAGCTACAACTGATGTTAAAAAAGCTATTGACTTTTCTGATATTATAGTTATTAGTGTACCAACTAAAGTCTTAAGAACCGTTTTAGAACAAATTGCACACGTTATTACAACCCCTAAGCTTTTTGTCAATACTTCAAAAGGCTTAGAACCAGTTACATTCTTGAGAGTCTCAGAAGTTGTAAAACAAGTAATTGATAGTAAATACATTAAAGGGTTTGTAGCGCTTACGGGGCCATCACATGCCGAAGAAGTAATACAACAACTTCCGACAACAATTTGTTCAGTATCAGAAAAACATGATGATGCTAAACTAATTCAAAAATTATTTAACAATTCAACATACTTCAGAGTATATACTGGTCATGATCTGATTGGCTCTGAATTATGTAGTTCAATAAAAAACGTATATGCAATTGCTTCAGGAATGCTTGAAGGATTGGGATATGGAGATAATGCTAGAGCTGGCCTAATATCTAGAGCTCTTGTTGAACTGCGTAGAATAGTTGTAGCTATGGGTGGAAAAGAAGAAACAATATATGGCTTAACTGGTGTAGGTGATTTAGTTGTAACAACGACATCACATCACTCTAGAAACTACCAAGCAGGGGTAAAACTTGCAACTGGCAAGAACTTGGAAGAAACTATTGCTTCAATGACTATGGTAGTTGAAGGTGCAAGAACTGCTGAAGCTATCTATAACGCTTCAAAAAAGATGAATTTAGAAACTCCGATTATTGATGCGGTATACCGCGTTATATATGAAAAAGAAGACGTAAATAAGGCTGTTTTAGAGCTTATGAGTCGTTCTTTAAAGGATGAATAGAGGAAAGATTGGTTAAAAAACCAGTCTTTTTTTAGTTAAAAATTAATTTTAATACAAAATTAATTGCAAAAGCTGATAATCGGTGTTATAATAAACTGGTAAAAATAGGAAAGGAATTTAAAAAAAATGTCAAAACTTTGTAAAAGAATACTATTAATTCTTGCAGTGTTTAGTTCATTTTTGACTTTATTTGCTTGTTCTGCAATTCAAATTGACACATACCACGTAGAACTTCCTCAAGATAAATATCAATTGAGAGTAGGTCAAGAAATTGAAGCTTTACCAATAGTTTCAAAAAATGGTCAAGAATGTGATTTAGAAGTATCATATCATTCATACGATGCTTCAATTGCAACTTATGTAGATGGCAAAATCGTTGCTTTAAAATCCGGAGAGGTGCGAATTAAAGTAACTTTAAAAAACAATTCAAAAGTTTATGCTACAGCTTTAGTTACTGTCGTAAACGATGATTCTTTAATTGTAGATTTCAATTATGAAAATTGTTAACTTATGAATTGTTGGTAGAAAAAAATCGAAAATTAACTTTTACATCAAGTAACGAAAATGTAGCTACTATCGATGAATTAGGAAACATCAAAGCAATCACAGTAGGTACTACAACAATCGAAACTGTTGTAAGCTCACTTTATGATGAAGGTGTTTCAAAAACTTACAAATTAGTGATTGAAGTAAAAGATTTAACATTCGCAATAAATTACGTACTAGATGGTGGTACTAATTCAGAAAATAATCCAAATGAATATGTACCTGAAAAATTACCATTGTTATTAGAAAATCCTACTAAGAGTGGATATAAATTTGTTGGCTGGTACGATAATGAAAATTTCACTGGCGAATCTATAACTGAAATTTCAGTTGGCACAATGGGAGATGTCACTCTATATGCTAAATGGAATGCCCTTGATTATAGAATTTCTTATGAATTAAACGGTGGAACAAATGCAGAAAACCCTGATGGATATGATGTATCAGATCTTCCAGTTAGTTTACATGCTCCTAGTAGAACTGGTTACATTTTCAAAGGTTGGTATATGGGTGAAAACCGTGTACTTGCTATTCCAGTAGGAACTACTGGTAATGTAGTTGTTTCCGCAAAATGGGAACCAATAACTTATACAATTGATTTTAATACTAATGGTGGTTTACCAACTTTATCTTCAATCGATTATACAATTGAATCTGATAGCTTTACTTTACAAGAAATAACTAAAGTAGGCTATACATTTGATGGTTGGTATAATGGTGAAACTAAAGTAACTGAAATAACAACTGGTACATATGGAAACATGACACTAGTTGCAAAATGGACTGCTGATTTATATACTATTAGTTATGACCTAGCTGATGGTGTAAATAATCCAGAAAATCCAACATCTTATACAATTGAAAGTGGTTTAATTACTCTAAAAGATCCAACAAGAGTAGGCTATACTTTTGTGGGCTGGTATAATGGAGAACAATTAGTAACAACTATTGATTCTAACACGCTTGAAAACATTTTTCTTACTGCTAAATGGACAGTAAATTCATACAAATTGACATTTGATGTTGATGGAAATTTAACAGAAAAGACTTTCAAATATGGAGAATCTGTTACAGCAATTGAAAATCCAACAAAAGTAGGACACACATTTGCGGGATGGAGTGAAGAACTTCCAGTAAAAATGCCTGCAAATGACTTATATGTTAGTGCAACATGGACAATTAACTCATACAAAATAACATTTGATGTTGATGGTAATTTAACTGAAAAGACTTATGAATATGGCAAAGCTATTACTGGAGTTGAAAACCCAACTAAAGCTGGTTATACATTTGCAGGATGGAGCCCAGTTCTTCCTGAAACAATGCCAGCAGAAGACTTAACAGTTAAAGCTACATGGACAGTAAATTCATATGATATTACATATGATTTTGCGGGCGGAGAATTTAAAAATGTTGATTATTTAAATACTCCATTACATAAATTTGCTATTACTGATTATTTAACATATCAAGCAGGAACTGGTGCTGAAATAGCTTTAATGAAGACTACTCCTGGTATATATTTTATTAAAGAATACTAATAATGATGGCTTATATGAAATAGTTCAAATTGCAAATGGTAATGCGAATGTAACAGCCGAATATGATTACGTCATTGCATGGCATGATGGATTAACTGACACATCAGCTAAGAGCATTTTACAAAAAATGTTAGCAAGCAGTTCATCATACATTGGTGGTTATGTAAAACTATCTAATGTACCTTCTAATAAAACTGCTGATTGCAATATTACAGCTGAAGTTTATAAAGCAAGTGATATCGTAATTAACGATCCATTAAAGACTTCATATACAATTGAAGATAGTGTTGAATTACCTACTCCTTCAAAAACAGGTTATGTATTTGATGGTTGGTACGTAAATGGCACAAAATTAGAAAATATTGCCTTAGGTAGCACAGGCAATCTTGTACTAAAAGCACAATGGAAAGTTATGGTTTATAACATTTCATTAAATCCTGATGGCGGAAAAGCAAAATATGCAACATGGGACGAATTTGTAGCCGATTTCCTTAAAGATTTCTGTACTTATGTATGGAATAATCCTACAAAAATAACTAGTGCTGCAGATTTCTGGGGTAGTTCATATTCACCAGATACAACTGTACAAGCCAAAATAATCTCATTCTTTACTGATAACGCAGAAAAATGGGGATTCTTAAGCGATGAACTAGATGCAGGTGTTAAAAAAGCAAATTGGACTAAGTATGATAAAACACATTATTATTACTATAGATGTAATTTAACAGAATATTTAACAAAAACTAAGAGAACTGAATGGCCAGAATCTTGCGGTGCTTTTGATGGCATGTCTGATCCTGCTTGGGTTGGTTATTATGAATTAAATTACACTGTTGATGATAATATAATGTTACCACAATTATATAAAGAAGGCTATACTTTCTTAGGTTGGTTTAATGGTGATACTAAGGTTGATATTATTAAAGCTGGTACTACAGGAAATCTAAATCTTGTTGCAAAATGGGAAAAGATAAAAGTATATCATGATTTAAATCTTGATTTAGATGGTGGTACACTAGATGAAGTACCTACACAATATTTAGAAGGTGAAGAATTTATTTTACCAATTCCTACAAAAGAAGGTTATACATTCTTAGGTTGGTACAATGGTAGTGAAAAAGTAGAAAAAATTTCTGCAACAGAAACATCTGATATTTCTTTAGTAGCAAAATGGAAACTTACTACTGATCATGAAGGTACTGAAGATGATCCATATAGTGTTGATGATGCATTAAAAGTAGCAGGTACACTTACTAAAGGTAATTCTACAACTGATAAGTATTATATAAAAGGTATAGTTTCTGAAATTACCGAACTTAGTACTTCATATGGCAATGCTACATTTAAAATTACAGTTGATGGTAAAACGATTCTTGTTTTCCGTGCAAAAAATGAAGGTAACCAAAACTTTACTAGTACCGACGATTTATATGTAGGCGATGAAGTTGTAATTTATGGAAATATAACTAATTATAATGGTACATTAGAAATAACTAATTGTTATGTTGTTTCTAATAATAAAGTTGCTAGACCTGAGCCTATTGAAGAGCCTGAAGTAGTAGATAAGACACTTCAAGAAATTATTGATATGGATGATGCAACTAATAAAGAAGCCTCATATAAAATCACCGTAATTGTATTAGGTTGGGGTAAAAGTTTGACAAGTTATGATACAACTGCAAATAAATACGGAAACATGATAGTTAGTGATTTAGAAGGCCTTAATAAAATAGTTGTATTTGGTGCTACTGCAACAATTTCTGCTTTAGTTTGGGATACAACTAATGGTAAATATACATATACTAATAAACAAGACTTCTTAACAAATGCTATCACTAAATCAATAAACATTGGTGATACACTAGAGTTAATTGTTATTAGAGATTCATATAATGGTAATACTCAATTGAATGCAATAGTGACTAAAGTTACACCTAAGCCAGCAGTTACTTCTAACCTTATCTTTGATTTAGATGGTGGTACATGTGCTGATTTACCTACTTCATATGAAGAAGGAAATGAATTATCATTACCTACACCAACTAAAGAAGGTTATGATTTCTTAGGATGGGAATATAATGGTACAATCATTACTAGCATAACAGCTACTATGACAGGCGATTTAACATTAACAGCAAAATGGAAGGAAAGTGGAACTACTTTATATTTTGAAAAAGTAACTAGTGTTAACGATATAACTGATGACGGATTATACTTAATAGTCTATGAAAATGGTGAAAAAGCATATGCGTTTAATAGTTCATTAGCAACTCTTGACGCAACAAATAACTATAAAGAATTGGCGTTGACTGCACTAGGTATAGCAGTTGATGATGCATCAAATTCAGTTACTTTCAGAATTACTAAAAATACTGATGGAACATTTGCTATACTTTCTGCAAGTAATAATTATATTTATCGCAAAACAAATAGTAATGGCTTAGATCAATCAACTACTAAATCTAATAGTACTAATACTATCACAATAGATGCTAAGGGTAATGTTCTTATAGTATCGTCAAATACAACTTTGAAATTTAATTCAAATAGTGGTCAAACAAGATTTAGATATTACAAATCTGGTCAATCATCTATTAGTTTATATAAATATTCAACAACTTCATCTGATCCTTCTAAAACTCATAATATTAATTATAACTTACCAGAAGGTGCAACTAATAGTAATCCTACATCTTATACTGAAGGTGATACTATTACTTTAGTTGATCCGGTTTTACCTGGACATACATTTGAAGGTTGGTATGATAACGCAGAATGCACAGGAACAAAAATTACTCAAATTTCTGGTTATACAACTGATATAACTCTATATGCTAAGTTCGCAAAAATACCAACTCATTCTATTTCTTATAAATACAATGTAGATTCTACTGATATAACAAATGACAACCCTACAGAATATTCAGAGGGTGATAGCACAGTATTGAAAGATGCAAAATTAGCTAACTACGCTTTCAGTGGCTGGTATTTAGATTCAGAATATACTAATAAAATAACTGCAATTGATCATAGTTGGACTACTGATATAGTTATCTTTGGTAAGTTTGAAACTTCAACTGAAAAAATAATAGTTTCAACGTTTAAGGATAAAAATTTATCAACTAATGAAACTATAGATTTAACATGGAAACTTAGTGTTGCCGCTTATAGCTTTGAAGCAAGAGGTGTACAAATTGGCTCAGCAAAAGGAACTGTACAGTTATCTGCTACTAATTCTAAATACAAAGTA
>OHBX01000966.1_pt1 | contig 12939 bp, 7 predicted proteins | sample 1577441 | NCBI WGS metagenome assembly OHBX01 (sample SAMEA3879561, study PRJEB24766) | human gut metagenome | biome: human-associated habitat; feature: feces | place: USA | collected 1985/1987 | reverse complement strand
CCGGCGGATGCTCCGCGCTATACCATCACCGTTTTGCAGGATTCCCAGCAAAAGCCCCAAACCAGCAGCGCCGCCCTGTTTGCCCAGGTAGCGGATGCCCTTGCCGTTCTGGATGCAGCTATAACAGAAAAACCGGCAGAAAACAGTTGACAAGCACCGAACGCTGGCATATAATCATAGGGTAAAAGGAAAAATAGCGTTGAAAGGGTCAATGCCCCATTATCCGCAGCCATTCAGAGAGGGTGCCGCTAAGCTGCAAGGCACCCGGTGCGGGCAGGGCAGTGCCGCCCCGGAGCTTCCGAAAAAATCGGACGTATGCGCCGCGTTAAGGCGCACCAAAGCGGCAGGCTGTACAGCCTGCAATCTGGGTGGTACCACGGAAGTTATACGGCTTTCGCCCCTATGCTGGACGGCATTGTAGCTGTCTGGCGGGGCAAAGGCCGTTTTTCTTTTCCTTTTTTTGCGGCTGTGGTAAAACCCGGGGCAAAACAGTATCCCAATTATTTCAGCATACGAAATGGAGAATCAGGATCATGCAGTGGACAGGACTTAACGAATTACGCGAAAAATACCTGCACTATTTTGAAGGCAAAGGCCATCTGCGCCTTGGCAGCTTCCCGCTGGTGCCCAAGAACGACCCCAGCCTGCTGCTGATCAACAGCGGCATGGCCCCCATGAAAAAGTGGTTTCTGGCTCAGGAAGAGCCGCCCCGTCACCGCGTGACCACCTGCCAGAAGTGCATCCGCACCCCGGATATTGAGCGCGTTGGCATCACTGCCCGCCACGGCACCTTCTTTGAGATGCTGGGCAACTTCTCCTTCCAGGATTACTTCAAGGAAGAGGTCATTCCCTGGGCATGGGAGTTCCTGACTTCCGACGAGTGGATGGCTATCCCGAAGGATAAGCTGCACATCTCCGTCTACAAAGAGGACGATGAGGCTTATGACATCTGGACCAAGAAGGTGGGCGTTGCCCCCGACCACATGGTCCGTCTGGGCAAGGAAGACAACTTCTGGGAGCACGGCTCCGGCCCGTGCGGCCCCTGCTCCGAGATCTACTTTGACCGCGGCCCCGAGTACGGCTGCGGCAAGCCGACCTGCGGCGTGGGCTGTGACTGCGACCGCTATATGGAGATCTGGAACCTGGTGTTCAGCCAGTTCGACGCCGACGGCAAGGGCCACTACGAGCGTCTGGCACGCCCCAACATTGATACCGGCATGGGCCTGGAGCGTCTGGCCTGCGTGATGCAGGGCGTGGGCAACCTGTTTGAGGTGGATACCGTGCAGAGCGTGCTGCACCATGTGGAGCACATCGCCGGCAAGACCTACGGTGCCAACCCCAAGGAGGACATCTCCATCCGCGTCATCACCGACCACATCCGCAGCTGCACCTTCATGGTGTCTGACGGCATCCTGCCCTCCAACGAGGGCCGCGGCTACGTGCTGCGCCGTCTGCTCCGCCGCGCTGCCCGCCATGGCCGTATGCTGGGCATCAGCCGCCCCTTCCTCGTGGAGCTGGTGGAGACGGTCATCCAGTCCAGCGAGTCCGCTTACCCCGAGCTGCGTGAGCACGACGCCTATATCAAGAAGGTCATCGGCACCGAGGAGGCAAACTTTGCCCGCACCATCGACGCCGGCATGAACATCCTGAACAACATGATCGACGGTCTGGAAAAGGCACATCAGCACCTGCTGAAGGGTCTGGACGTGTTCAAGCTGAACGATACCTTCGGCTTCCCGCTGGATCTGACCAAGGAGATCGCTGCCGAAGCCGGCCTTGGCATTGACGAAGCTGCTTTCCATGTCGAGATGACCCGCCAGCGTGAGCGCGCCCGTGCCGAGCAGGCTTTCGAGCTGGCGGAGCAGGGAAAGACGGTCTGCGTCATCAGTTCCGGGGATGCGGGCATTTATGGTATGACGCCGCTTGTCTACGAGATGAAGCGGGAAAGGAACAGCGACGTAGAAATCGTTTCGCTGCCGGGCATCAGCGCTTTCCAAAAGGCAGCCTCACTGCTGGGAGCTCCCGTAGGACATGACTTCTGTGTCATCTCCCTTTCAGACCTGATGACTCCCTGGGAACGTATTGAAAGACGTATCACCGCAGCCGCTGCCGCCGACTTCGTGACGGCAGTCTACAACCCCAAAAGTGAAGGACGCTACTGGCAGCTTTACCGCTTGAAAGAACTCTTTCTGCAGGAAGGACGCTCACCGGAAACGCCCGTGGGATATGTGCGCCAGGCAGGACGCCCGGAACAAGCGGTACACATCACCACGCTGGGAGATTTCAATCCCGAAGAGGTGGATATGTTTACAGTCGTATTGATAGGCAACTCACAGTCCTACGAATGGAACGGAGCCTTCATCACTCCGCGCGGCTATTACCGGGACACGAATACCGAAGCCACGGGCATCGGGCAAGACATCATGATTCGCAGTTTCCGTACCATCGAAAAGGAACTGAAGAACAAGCATATTCCCCTCGACCATAAATGGGCTTTACTCCATGCCATACATACCACCGCCGATTTTGAAATGGAGCATCTGCTGCATACGGACGAAGGTGCCGTGGCTTCCTTGTATCAAGCCATCGAGAAAGGCGGAATCAAGACGATTGTCACAGACGTCACGATGGCAGCCAGCGGTATCCGCAAAGGAGCTTTGCAGCGGCTGGGCATAGAGGTGAAATGTTACCTCGGCGACCCGCGCACGGCGACGATGGCTGCAGAGAAAGGCCTCACCCGTACCCAGGCAGGCATCCGCCTGGCTGTGGAGGAGCATCCCGATGCTTTCTTTGTATTCGGCAATGCACCTACGGCACTTATGGAACTCTGCGACCTGATACGTAAGGGCAAGGCACATCCGGCGGGCATTGTTGCCGCACCGGTAGGCTTTGTGCATGTGCAAGAGTCCAAACACATGGTGAAACCCTTTACGGAAATACCCAAGATTATCGTAGAAGGACGTAAGGGAGGCAGCAACTTGGCTGCCACGCTGGTGAACTCCGTGTTGTGCTACAACGATGCGGAGCAGTTGCGCCCGGGCAGGGATGTGTAAGTGAAAAAAGACATTCCATAACATTACTTGTTACGACCGATAACATTACTTGTTATGCCCCTTTACATTACTTGATATTTTCATAAGATTACCCGTTGAATGAAACACAGATTTATAATCATAGGAATGGATGACAACCGTTCCCCCTTCTTTCCACCGGAAGCACTGGCGCAGATACGGAAGGGGAAGGTTTTCTCCGGTGGCATACGGCATAAGGAGATTGTCGGTCCTCTGCTGCCTGCCGGGGCCGAATGGATTTCCATCACCGTACCGCTGGACCGCGTCTTTTCCCGTTATGAAGAAATATTTGCCCGCTTCGAAGAGACGGCGACGGACGACTCCATCATTGTATTCGCTTCCGGCGACCCGTTGTTCTTCGGTTTTGCCAATACCATAAAGCGCAAGCTTCCCGGGGCAGACATTCTGCTCTATCCCGCTTTCAATTCCTTGCAGACATTGGCACACCGCCTCGTCATGCCGTATGACGACATGCGCACCGTCTCCCTGACAGGACGTCCCTGGCAGGAGTTCGACCGTGCCCTCATAGAGCGTGCCCCCAAAATAGGCATCCTCACCGACCGCGAACATACCCCGGCCACCATTGCCGCCCGCATGCTGGAATACGGGTACTCCCACTACACACTATACATCGGCGAGCATCTCGGCAATCCCGAAAAGGAACGCATACGCCGGATGACACCCCGGGAAGCGGTTGCCGGCGACTTCGAACATCCCAACTGCCTGCTGCTGGACAGCCATCCCGGACAATGCCGCACAAACTCCCTGCACGGCAGCGTACAAGCCCCGGACTTTCCAGTCCGTCCCTTCGGCATCCCCGATGAAGAGTTTGCACATCTTGACGGACGCGCCCGCATGATAACCAAGGCTCCCATCCGCCTGCTCACCCTGCAGGCATTGGAACTGAACCGCCGCCGCGTCTTCTGGGACATCGGTTTCTGTACCGGTTCCGTCTCCATCGAAGCCCGCCTGCAATTCCCCCATCTCGCCGTCATCTCCTTCGAGATACGTCCCGAAGGAAAAGAGCTGATGGACACCAACTCCCGCCGCTTCGGCGCACCGGGCATTACGGCGGTAACCGGAGATTTCCTGCACACCGACCTCACTCCCTTTGCCCGCCCCGATGCCGTCTTCATCGGTGGACACGGCGGACATCTGGAGGAAATGATAGAGAAAGTGAAACAAGTGCTGCACCCCGAAGGCTGCATCGTCTTCAACTCCGTATCGGCAGAAAGCAAGGAGGCGTTCTGCCGAGGAATCGAGCGGAACGGAATGGTGCTCCACCCTTCCACCCATATCGCCTTGAACGAATATAACCCCATTGAAATTATGAAAGCCACGCTTTCTTAAACATACCCATTATGAAAACAGCTATTATTCTAATCTCCGAAGCCGGTTTGAGCATAGCCCAATCACTACTCAACGAACTTCCCGACTCCGAAATCTTCACCCTCAGGCACGAAGAGGGATGCACACATATAGAATCCGCCGGCAAATTCACAGCGGAAAACTTCAACCGCTATGATGCCTTTGTCTTCATTGGCGCCATGGGAATCTGTGTCCGCACCATCGCTCCTTGCGTGAAGAACAAATATACCGACCCTGCCGTGGTTTGCGTGGACAGTACCGGTAAATTTGCCATCTCCGTACTTTCCGGACACATCGGAGGAGCCAACGAACTGACCCACCAGGTAGCGAATATCCTCGGGGCCGAACCGGTAGTCACCACGCAAAGCGACTGCACCGGTCTATGGGGACTCGATACCCTGCCCCAACGTTTCGGGTGGTTTCCGGTCATCAACGCCGAGCCCTCCACCCTCCTGTTGGCAGAACTTGCCAAGACGCCCGAAGAGAAAAAAAGAGTATGCATGAACGAGCATATCAGCCTCTTCGTTTCCGGCAAGCCCACCGCCCTGCTGCTCACGGTGCGCAATGAAGGCACGGACTGGATGGAGGCGCACCTGCCGCCTCATGTAGAAGTATTCTACCGGGTGCAGGACATTAAACCTTCACGCTTCAAACTGATTCTGTGCGTATCTCCCCAAGTCCCCAACTTCCCGGAAATGCCTATGATATGCTACGTGCCCTGTGTCGTACACCTCGGCATCGGCCTTGCCCGGCTGGCAGGTCCCGTGCGGAAAGTGGAGAAAGAGATTATGAACACACTGAAGGAATACGGCATCATGCCCCAAAGCATCGCCTCCATCTCCACGATTAAAGCCAAAAGTGACGAACCGGTAGTGAAAGCGCTCCAAAAGAAGTTCCCGGTCTACTTCTATACAGCCGAAGAACTGACAGAGATAGAGGTGCCCCATCCCAGCAAAACCGTCATGAAGCACATGGGTACCCCCAGCGTCAGCGAAGCCGCCGCCTTACTGAGTGCAAACAACTCCCGGCTGCTGGTGCCCAAGAAGAAAGGAGAGAACTATACCGTGGCCGCCGCCCTTGACATAAGAACTGTGCGCCAGGGCCACATCGAAATAGTGGGTGCCGGCCCGGGCGACCCGGACCTGGTTTCCGTACGCGGACGCCAAATGCTGGAACGCGCCGACCTCATTCTGTATGCCGGCAGTCTCGTTCCCAGGGAGCTGACTCTCTGTGCCAAGGCCGGGGCTACCGTACTCAGCTCCGCTTCCATGGATTTGGAAGAACAATTTGAAGTGATGAAGAAGTTCTATGACAAGGGAAAATTCATCGTACGCCTGCATACGGGTGACCCTTGTATCTATGGTGCCATTCAGGAACAAATGAACTACTTTGACCAGCACGGTATGAGCTACCACATCACCCCCGGCATATCCTCCTTCCAGGCGGCGGCAGCTGCCTTGAAGTCGCAGTTCACCATTCCGGAAAAAGTGCAAAGCATCATCCTAACACGCGGCGAAGGACGTACGCCCATGCCCGAACGCGAAAAGCTACATCTCATGGCACGCTCACAAAGTACCATGTGCATCTTCCTCAGTGCAAGCATTGCGAAGCAGGTGCAGGAAGAACTGTTGCAGGAATATCCGGAAACTACCCCCGTAGCTGTCTGCTACCACTTGACATGGAAAGACGAACAAATATTCAGGGGGGAACTCAAAGACCTTGCCAGAATAGTGAAGGAAAATAACCTCACCTTGACAACCATGATTGTCGTAGGCGAAGCCATCGGCAACCGTGAAGGTCTGTCACGGCTCTATGCACACGAGTTCAAGCATCTGTACCGGAAATAAATCAACGATTAATCACCCATAAACATTCAAACATGATATTAATATTTGGCGGAACCACCGAAGGACGCATAGCCATCCAAACCCTTGAAGAAGCCGGAAAAACTTTCTACTATTCTACCAAAGGGGATGAGCAGGACGTACTTCTGCATAATGGCATCCGCCTGCAAGGCGCGATGGATGCAATAGAAATAGAAACATTCTGTGCACAGCATCACATAAAGCTGCTGATAGACGCCGCGCACCCCTTTGCCACACAGCTGCATGAGACTCTGGAACAAGTCTCCGTGGAATCGAATATCCCCGTCATCCGTTTCGAGCGTATCTTCCCGAAACGCGATGAAGAACACATCACCTGGTGCAGGGATTATGACGATGCCATCGAGAAGATACAGAAAGAAAAGATTTTCATCTTACTTGCACTGACCGGCGTACAGACCATAGGTAAGCTGAAGCCTTTGTGGCAGAATGCCTGCTGTTACTTCCGCATCCTCGACCGTGACAGCTCGCGCAAGCTCGCCCGGGAACAAGGTTTCTCCGAGAAGAACCTCTACTACTACACGCCCGGAGAAGACGAGCAAGTCCTGATGAAACAGCTTCATCCCGAAGCCATCCTCCTCAAAGAAAGCGGGATATCGGGCGGATTCTGCGAAAAGGTGGAAGCTGCCCGGCAACTGGGTATACGCATCTTTGCCATCTGCCGCCCCAAGACATCCGACAAGTTTATCTGTGTAAACGGCGAGCATGGCCTGCGCCGCATAATCGAGAAACATTTACCCGACTTCTTCCCCCTGCGCAGCGGACTGACCACCGGAACATGTGCCGCCGCTGCCGCCGTAGCCGCCACCTGGGATGTATTCAATATCTACTTCAAAAAGCGTCCTACGGAATTTCCGGTAGTTCTTCCCAACGGAGAAACCATCCAGGTTCCCGTAGAGCCTCAGCACCATATTCCCCACTCCGACCTTCTGGAAAACGGTGACGGCATGTTCGAGACAAGCGCTACCGTCATCAAGGATGCCGGCGACGACCCGGACATCACCAACGGAATGAAAGTTGTGGCCAATATAGCCATACCTTTCCGCATAGACGACCCGCTGCCGGAAGACACTCCCCAGGACGACTACAACATCATCGTCTGCGGCGGCGAAGGCGTAGGTGTCGTCACCATGCCCGGTCTGGGACTTGAGCTCGGTAGCTCTGCCATCAACGACACCCCACGCGAAATGATAAAGAAGAACGTCAAGCTATGGCTTGAACGCCTCCATATTGCCAAACAGCCCAATCCTATTCTCATTACCATCTCCATCCCCGGTGGAGAAGAAATAGCCAAACGCACCTTCAATCCCCGCCTCGGTATCGAAGGAGGCATTTCCATTATCGGGACCTCCGGCATCGTGAAGCCATTCTCCTCGGAAGCCTTCATCAATTCCATCCGGAAGTCCATGGAAGTGGCAAAGGCAACCCGGAACCCTCGTATCGTCATCAGCTCCGGCGCAAAGAGCGAACGTTTCATCAAGGCGTATTATCCCGACCTCCCCGCCCAGGCTTTCGTGCATTACGGCAACTTTATCGGCGAAACCTTGAAAATAGCAGCCGAAGAGCAAGTACCGCACGTCACCCTCGGCGTGATGATGGGAAAGGCCGTGAAACTGGCCGAAGGCAATCTGGATACCCACAGCAAGAAAGTGACCATGAATAAGGAATTCATTCAAGACCTGGCACGCCAGACGGGATGCAGCGAAGAAACACTTGCCGCCATCGGACAGATGAACCTGGCGCGCGAACTCTGGGACATCATTCCCGAAGAGCTGCTGGAAAAGTTTGGCAAGGCACTGATTGAGCTCTGTCACCGGCACTGTGACCCCTTGCTGCCCAATGGCGAACTAACAGTATTACTCATAACCGAAAACGGAAAAATTTACTCATGAAGAAGAAGATAATCATTACCGTCTGTATGGCAATGACCGTACTGACCGGTCTGGCACAAAGCCCGCTGTCCTTTCATGCAAAAGCTGGAATCGGTACCTCCCATTTTCATGGAAAACACTCCAGTAGTGACACCCAAATAGCTTACAAAGCTGGTGTCGGTGCAGAATATGTCCTCAACAAGACCTGGGTGCTGCAATCCGCATTGGAATTCGTGTCCATCGGCGGTAAAGACGAGATAAGCCACATCGGCAAGGCCAAAATGCATGAACTGTATCTGCAAATCCCCCTCATGATAGCGGCCCGCCTCCATCTGGGCAAGGATTATCATGCCTCGCTGAGTGTCGGTCCTTATGCGGCCATAGGTGTGGCAGGCAAGACTTCCGGTGAGACTTACGATTATAGCAGCAGCAGTATGCAGGGAGGATACCAGTTCAAGATAGACACTTTCGGCAGTATGGTAGACGGGAAAATGGGTAACAACCGTTTCGATGCAGGTATTGCCCTGGGACTTACTTTTGAATACAGAAGATTCATCATCGGTGCAGAGACACAAGTGGGACTGGTAAAAGTCAATGAGCAGATAAACCAGATGATAGGTCATTCGGAAGAAGGAGGATATTTTCCCAAGAACTTCGCCGCATTCTTTACGCTGGGGTACCGGTTCTGGTAAGGGAACATTTTGCCATACAGAGTTGTTTAGTATACAAACAGATACTCAACAATATAAACTGAATAATATGGCAAAAAGAATTCCTATCCTGCTGGCTGCAATGACAGCCCTCACCTTCGCCCCTCAAACAGCAGAGGCATGTACCGGTATCACCCTGACGGCCAAAGACAATGCGCACGTCGTAGCCCGCACCATCGAATGGGGAGGCAGTGAGCTGAACAGCCAGTACGTCATCGTACCGCGCGGTTATTCGCAACAATCACTGACACCCGGAGGCAGTCTGTCCGGCATGGAGTTCACCTCACGCTATGGCTACGTAGGCCTGGCAGTGGAGCAAAAGGAGTTCGTGGCCGAAGGTCTGAATGAAGCCGGGCTCTCCGCCGGGCTGTTCTACTTTCCCGGATATGGCAAATACGAGGAGTACGACCCCACACGAAAAGCGTCGAGCATAGCCGATTTACAATTGGTATCATGGCTGTTGGGAAGCTTTTCTACTGTGGACGAGGTAAAGGAGGCTATTGAAAATGTAACGGTCATAGCCATTGACCCACGCGCCTCCACCGTACATTGGCGGATTGCAGACAAGACCGGCCGCCAACTGGTATTGGAGTTCATCGACGGACAGCCCCGTTTCTATGAAAACAAACTGGGAGTATTGACAAACTCCCCCGGCTTTGACTGGCAGATGACCAACTTAAACAATTATGTGAACCTCTACCCGGGCAGTGCCGAAAGCAAATCGCTGGGCAATGTGACTATAGCCCCTTTCGGTTCGGGAAGCGGCTTTTTGGGAATTCCGGGAGATGTGACTCCCCCTTCCCGCTTTATCCGTGCCGCTTTCTACCAGACTTCTACACCACCACAGAATACCGCACAGGAAACCGTTCTCCAATGTTTTCAGATACTGAATAACTTTGATATACCCGTAGGCATCGAGTTTCCCCTCGGCCAGGTTCCTGCCAATATTCCAAGTGCCACCCAATGGACATCGGCCACAGATATGACAAACGGTATCATCTACTATCGCACCATGTACAACAGTACAATCAGAAGCATTGATTTGAGACAGATAGACTTCGGGCGCATCGAGTACCATGCAGCTCCCCTCGATAAAGTGAAGCGGCAACCGATAGTTCCCGTGAAAATTGAATAGGGACGCAGAAACTTCAAGATTGCCGCTGTTGCAGTTGTTCCGCCTCCTTCCTCTTCATCTCCGCCAGCACCCCGCAGGTCAATGGAATGGCGAGGAAGAAGGTCAGCATGTCCGACGCCGCCTGGCACATTTCCACCCCTTTCAGTCCTAAGAAATAAGGAAGAATGAAGATGAGGGGGATGAAGAACAGCCCTTGACGGGCAGAGGAAAGTATCGTAGCGCGTACGGGCTTGCGGATAGTCTGCAGCATCATGTTGCTGACCACAATCCATGCACCCAACGGATAGGTGATGAACTGCCAGCGCAATGCTGCCGCACCGGTAGCTACAACAGCAGGGTCTCCCTTGCGGAAGATGGAGACAATCTCCTCGGCATATCCCATACCTGCCACCGCACAAACCAGCAAAAAGAAAAAGCCTACCTTCACACAGAACCAGAATCCTTGGCGCACTCTGGCATACAGCCCGGCACCATAATTGAATCCACATACCGGTTGGAAGCCTTGCCCGAAACCAATTAGGAAAGCATTGATAAACATAGAGATACGCGTCACAATGGACATCCCTGCAATAGCTGCGTCACCATATGCACCGGCCGCCACGTTCAGCAAAATGGTTGCCACGCTTGCCAGTCCCTGCCGGGTGAGTGACGGAGTTCCACCCCCAATAATTTCCTTGATGAAAGCCAGTGTAGGCGTAAAGTTTCTGTAACGTATACGTATATTTCCTCCTCTGCGCCCCATATATAGCAAAAGGATGAAACTACATATCTGGCTGACTACTGTGGCCAGTGCGGCACCGGATATGCCCATATCGCATACAAAAATCAGGATAGGGTCGAGCACCACGTTGATGACCGCCCCACTCACAATCCCCACCATGGCATACGCCGCATTACCTTGAAAACGTATTTGGTTATTCAGCACCAATGAGGCGGTCATAAAAGGAGTACCCAGCAGAATGATTCCCAAATAGCGCTCCGTATACGGAAGAATAGTAGGCGTCGACCCCAAAGCAAGGGAAAGCGGTGTAAGGAACAGCAATCCCAGCACAGCCAGAGCCGCTCCGATAAACAAGGCAAAAAAGAAGCCGGTGGATGCCATCTTCTCGGCACTCTCCGTTTCCTGCGCCCCCAACTTACGGGAGATGTAGTTCCCCGAACCATGACCGAAGAAGAATCCCACAGCCTGGATAATGGACATCACAGAAAACACGATACCTACGGCAGCCGTAGACTGGGTATTTATTTTACCCACAAAATAGGTATCTGCCATGTTGTAGAAGGACGTCACCAGCATGCTGATGATGGTCGGCACAGCCAATGACGTAATCAGCCGGGGGACCGGAGTCGTCGTTAAGTGGACATAATTATCCTTTGCAGAATGGTGCATCATAGGGAATGGAATGACAAGACTATTTGCAGCAATTTCTCAATGGAGTACACTGTTACCGGCTCCTTGCCCGGTCGATGGAATACGAAGCTGCCGTCTCCCTTCAAATCTCCGGTTTCGATATAAATCTCCGATTCAACATTCCGGTTTGCCAGAATCCCGTTTCTCTGGAGTGCCTTGCGCACCATGGCATACTTCTGCCCGTGGCCCGCCAAGCGGTATATTCATTGGCTACCCTGAACAGTCCCGTTTCCAAATCAAAGGCAATACCCTTACGGGCAAAGAAGTTGCTCAGGCTGCCGTTCAACGAAAGGTCCTCGGGCGTACCGATAGTTACGCCGTTCACCTTGTCCATCAGCCATATTTTGTCCGCTATCTGCAGGGCCAGTTCCAGGTCGTGAGTAGAAAGGAAAATCGTCTTGTCCGTTTGCCGGCTGAGCTGGTGAAGCAGTTGCATCATCTCTACTTTACTGGGAAAATCAAGGAAAGCTGTCGGTTCATCCAGATAGATGACGGGAGTTTCCTGGGCGAGCGCCTTGGCTATCATCACCTTCTGCCGTTCACCGTCACTCAGCGTATGCACCATGCGGTGTGCCAGGTGGGGAATGCCTACCAGGGCGATGGATTTGTCCACCACAGTCTTGTCCTCTTTCGAAAGAGTTCCCCAGAAACCGGTGTAGGGGCTACGCCCCAGACCTATCAGTTCTACGACGGACATATTGCGTATATCGCACTTCTCCGTCAGCACCACACTAATGACGCGCGAAAGCTGCTTGTCGGTATAGTCCCCAATCTCTTTTCCTTCAATAAATATGTTTCCTCCAAGTTTTGGCTGGAAGGCAGACAACGTACGAAGCAGCGTGGACTTCCCCACTCCATTAGCTCCCAACAAGCAAGTCAGCTCACCACTGTTGATTCCGGCGCAAATGCCGTCTGCCACCACTTTCACATCCCCCTTACCGGGGTAACCGATGGAAAGATTCTCTATATGTATGGTTTCCTTATTCATTCAATTCTCCTTTCCGTTTTCTAAAAAGTACAGAAGCCACTACCGGCGCACCTACCAGTGCCGTCACCGAGTTGACCGGCAAAGCTCCCTCGAAGCCGGGCATACGGGCTATCAGATTGCAGACCAATGCCAGGGAAGCGCCTACCAGCAATGTGGCAGGCATCAACACCCGATGGTCCGAAGAGTGGAAGATGGCACGGCACAGATGGGGAACCGCCAATCCGATAAACATAATCGGACCGCAATAGGCCGTTACAATAGCCACCAGCACACCGGAGCATGAGATAACCAGCAGGCGTGCCCGCTTGATGTTCAGTCCCAGATTGCGTGCATAGCCATCGCCCAGCAGCAACAGATTCATCGTCTTTATCAGCAGGAAGGACAACGGAAGCAGCACAGCCATGATGCAGACAAACAGCACCATCTGGTCGCCCGAAACACGGGCAAAGCTACCCAATCCCCAAATGACATATGCACGTATATCTTCCTCCACACTGAAATA
>OHBX01000957.1_pt1 | contig 13017 bp, 10 predicted proteins | sample 1577441 | NCBI WGS metagenome assembly OHBX01 (sample SAMEA3879561, study PRJEB24766) | human gut metagenome | biome: human-associated habitat; feature: feces | place: USA | collected 1985/1987 | reverse complement strand
ATCCGCTCACGCGCCAAAGTGTGCGTCAAGCGCACACTTTGTTCTGGAGAGAACATCAAAAAAATATCAAAAAATTGCATTATTTTAGGTAATTGTTCAAATATTATCTTTCATGACAAAGTTTATCGTGATGTGTTTGTGTCGATGAAAGGCTTTGACACCATAAGAGTTAACGGGGGCATTGTGTCTTGCGGCGCGGGGATCAGTCTATTTACGTTGTGTATGTTTTGTGAGCAACATGAACTCACTGGTTTAGAACCATTGTATGGCATTCCTGGAAGTGTTGGCGGAGCGATTGCCATGAATGCAGGCGCGTTTGGCGATGAAATTTGCAATCATCTTGATGAGTTTGTTTCGCTGCAAGACGGCGAAATTAAAACTAAAAACAAATTTGATTTTGCATATAGAAAAGGTCCACTTGATAGTGGCGAAATTTTAATTGAAGCAAAATTTAAGTTGAATAAAGGTAAAAAAGAGGAAATAATTAAAAAACAAATGCAATTTTTGCAAAAACGCAAATCTTTGCAGCCTTCTTTGCCGTCATGCGGCAGTGTGTTTATGCGCGGAAAAGATTTTTCCCCAGCAAAACTTATTGATGAATGGAGGCTTAAAGGTTTGACTGTTGGTGGGGCGATGATTTCGACCAAGCATGCGGGATTTATCGTAAATGCTAACGATGCCACATTTGAAGACGTAATTTTGCTAATTCAAATTGTTGAATGGATTGCAAAAAGCAAAGGCTATGAGTTTGAAAGAGAGATAAAAATCATCTAACTTTTCGCCCCCTTTGACTTGCAAAACTTTTTTTATATTGATATACTATCAATAAGGAGCGAAAATGATACTTTACGGGGACTATCACACCCATACAATTTACTCGAGACATAATCATGGCAAGGGAACTGTTCTTCAAAATGCGACTGTGGCTGCTGAAAAGGGTCTGAAACAAATTGCAATTACAGATCACGGCTTTAATCACAAGTTGTATGGCGTGCGCAGAAAAGATATTCCACAAGTTAGAGAAGATATTTTAAACGCTAGAGAAATCACTGGCGTTGATATTTTGTTGGGCGTAGAATCCAATTTAATTTCGCTTAATGGCGAGGTTGACTTAAAAGAAGAAGACCTTGAAAACCTTGATATAATTCTTATGGGTCATCATAATATTATAAAAACACCTACTTTAAAGGACAAATTGAATATAGTTTACGCTAATTTTTCGCCATTCAAGCCAAGCAAGGCGCGTTTATCAAAAAACACTGCCGCTTTTTTAAAGGCGCTTGATAAATATCCTATTGACATCATCACACACTTAAACTTTGGCTGTCCAACTGATACAATAGCTGTTGCTAGACTGGCAAAACAAAAGGGAACATATATCGAACTTAATGGCAAGCGCATAAACTTCACAGACGAAGAAGTTTTGACTATGGCGGAAGAAGGTGTTAAGTTTATAATAGATTCTGATGCTCACAGCCCAGAAATGGTGGGAGAGTGCAACAACGCTATCAACTTGATTTATAGATTGAACATTCCATCAAATTTGATAGTGAATTTGGACAAACCGGTCACGTTTAAAAAGAAAAGGAACTAAAATTGAGTTTTTCAAAAGACAGCAAAATTGAAATATTAAACACGCATAAGGAGAATGCAGATACTGCATTTGCCTTTTTGTCTGGCCTTTTTCATGCTGCTGGCGAAATTGAAAAAAATGGACAAGCACTTAAAGCGGCAATCGTCACAGACTTAAACGAATTGTATCCTGTTGTAAACGAACTTGCTCACACGCTCTATGGAGATTATCTTGAACTTGATATTGAAGATGACTACGTGATCAACAAAACTACCTATTATCGCATAACATTTCCGGCGACATTTGCCGAAAGATTGTTGAAAGATATCGGGCTTTTAGAGATAACTAATGATGGATACCATTTAAATTGGGGGATTGACAGCAACATTGTTTGCAGCGAGGAAACGAAGATTTCATTTTTAAGAGGCGCTTATCTTGGCTGCGGGACATCATCAATCAGGCTCAGCGAAGTTGAAAGCGAAAAGACAACATCGGGTTATCATCTTGAACTTACATCGCACAGTCATGTATTTTTGACTGATTTGGCTGCACTTTTAGTCGAATTTAACATATTATCAAAACTTGTAGAGCGAAAAAATCTTTTTGTACTTTATATAAAAGAAGCCGAACTCATCAAAGATTTTCTTGCGCTATTAGGAGCAGATAACAGCGTTATGGCGCTTTCAAATGAAATGATTATTCGCGAAAAGCGAAATCAGATAAATCGTGAGGTTAATTGCATCAACGCAAATATTTCCAAGACAGTTGACGCCAGTATGCGTCAAATCGAAGCAATAAATGTTATTATTTCGACCATTGGAATTGAAAGCCTTGACGATCAACTTCAAGAAGTTGCATTTTTAAGAATGGCAAATCCCGAAGAAAGCCTTGATGGGCTGTTGTCACTTTCGACATTGCAACTGTCTAAAAGCGGACTTAATCACCGCTTAAACAAACTTATAAAAATTGCTAAAGAACTCAAATAAAAGGAGAGACTCGTGAAAGATTTTGTGCATTTACACGTCCATACTGAATACAGCTTGCTTGATGGGCTTGCGCGCATTGAAAAGTTGGTAGAAATCACAAAAGAACGTGGTTGGAAGGCAGTTGCGATCACTGACCACGGCAATATGTATGGCACAATTAAAATGTATGAAGCATGTATAACCAATGGCATTAAACCGATCATTGGTTGCGAGTTTTATATTTGCAAAGACCATAAAAATAAAACCACAAAAGCGGATATGGGTCACCTTATTTTGCTTGCAAAAAATAATGAAGGCTATCACAATTTGCTTCAACTTATTTCAATTGCAAACGTTGATGGTATGTATTATAAACCGAGAATTGATTATGAACTTTTGAAAAAGTATTCAAAGGGAGTTATTTGTCTTTCTGCTTGCTTGGCGGGACATTTGCCTCAACTTTTGCTGCAACGCCGTTATGACGAAGCAAAAGAACTTGCAAAATGGCATCAAGATGTTTTTGGCGATGATTATTATCTTGAAATACAAAATCACTATTTGCCAGAAGACCAAGAAGTGATTGCTGGGCTTGTGAAACTGTCAAAAGAACTTGGCATTAAAATGGTGGCGACAAACGACGTGCACTATTTAAACAAAGAAGACGCCGAACTTCAAGATGTGCTTATGTGCGTTCAGATGCACAAAAAGCTTGATGATCCAGACCGCTTGAAGTTTGAAACGCAAGAGTTTTATTATAAAACCTATGAAGAAATGTTGGAAGCGTTGCCTGGCTTTGAAGAAGCTTTGGACAACACTATTGAAATTGCCAATAAATGCGAAGTTATATTGAAAACAAAATCGTTAGGCGAAAATCCAAACGTGGACGAAAAATATAAACTTCCAGCAAACAGAAACTACATTCCTGATTATCGTCCGGACACAGGTGAAACAGCTTATCAATTTTTGGAGCGTCTTGCATACGAAGGCATGGAAAGGCTTTATCCAGAAATTACTGACGAACTTAAAGAACGTATGCAAATGGAACTTGACACCATTCGCGATCAAGGCTTCGTTGAATATTTCTTGGTTGTGTGGGACTATATCAACTTCGCCCGCGAACACGGAATTCCTGTTGGCCCAGGTCGTGGATCGGGGGCAGGAAGTTTGGTGGCATACTGCACAGGCATCACTATGGTTGACCCAATTAAGTATCATTTGTTCTTTGAAAGATTTATCAACCGCGAGCGTGTTTCGATGCCCGACTTCGACGTCGATTTCTGTCCTGATAGATGTGGCGAAGTAATTGAATACACAAAACGCAAGTATGGACCCGATCATGTTTCAGGAATCATCACATTTGGTAGTATGAAGGCGAAAAACGCCATCAGAGACGTCGGAAGAGTTGTTGGCTTGTCAATTCCTGACACAAACAAAATCTGCAAGGAAATCCCTAATTTTCCGCCTGATGGGCTCAACAGAAACAAACCTGTCTTGAAATATTATTTCGGAATGACAAAAGATCCGGCAAACGATAAATATATCGTTCCTGACCTTAAAAAGTTTTACGAAGAAGACGATCTTATTAAAAAAGTCGTTGATATGGCTGTTAAGCTTGAAGGCGTGCCAAGAAACTGCTCGCAGCACGCTGCCGGCATTTTGATTTCGCCAGAACCTATTCCTAATTTCGTTCCGCTTGCTCGAAACGGCGAAGAAATTGTAACGCAATTCGACATGATTGAAATCGAACATTTAGGTTTGCTGAAAATGGACTTCTTGCGTCTTAAAACTCTCACCGATATTAAAAAAGCCCTTGATTACATTAAAGAAAACCACGGCGTTGACATCGATTTTTATAATATGGAATATGACGATCCAAAAGTGTTCGAACTTATTTCATCAGGAAACACCGAAGCTGTATTTCAACTTGAAAGCGGTGGTATGAAACGATTCATGAAGGACCTTGGTCCAACATGTATGGACGATATTATCGCCGGAATTTCGCTTTATCGACCTGGTCCAATGGATTCGATTCCACAGTTTGTAAAATGCAAAAAAGATCCTTCTGCGGTCGTGTATGATGATCCTTGTCTTGAAGATATTCTGGACGTAACTTACGGTTGTATTGTCTATCAAGAACAAGTTATGAAAATTGTTCAAGTTATGGGAGGATTCTCACTTGGGCAAGCCGATAATATTCGTCGTATTATGGGCAAGAAAAAAGTCGATAAAATTGCAGCTGAAAAGGTTAAGTTTGTCGACGGTTGGGAAGATCCAACTGGCGAAGCGTCGATTCCTGGCGCTGTAAAACTTGGACATGACCGTGCGGTTGCTGAAAAAGTTTTCGACCGAATGGCCGAATTTGCAAAATATGCATTCAATAAATCACACGCTGCGGCGTATGCTTACGTTGGTTATCAAACCGCATATTTAAAAACATATTATGAAGTTGAATTTTTAACTGCTGTTTTAAACAACAGAATTACAAGTTCTGATGACATTAAAAAGTATACAACTTATGCAAAAAAAGAAGGATTCAAAGTTCTTCCACCTGACATAAACAAATCAACGACATACTTCAAAACTGAAGATGGAAACATTCGTTTTGGGCTTGCTGCATTGAAAGGGGTGGGCTCATCAGTTATTGATTTAATCATCGAAGAGAGAAACAAAAACGGCGAATTTAAATCTTTTGAGGATTATGTTTCAAGAGTAGATATCGCTGCTTTAAATAAACGTGTTTTGGAAAGTTTGATTGTGGCCGGCGCCTTTGATTGCTTCGGCAAATATCGTTCACAACTTATGTCAGTTTACAGCATTGCAGTTGAAAGAGCGATTAAAGACAACAAAAACAAGCAAACAGGTCAATTTTCAATGTTCGACGCTTTTGCAGCAGTTGAAAAAGACTTCAATACGCTTGACTACCCAAATATTAAAGAATACAACAAAGAAACCTTGCTTAAATACGAAAAAGAAGTTGTCGGCATTTATCTTTCAGGTCACCCTCTTGACGACTACCTTGATTACTTTGATGGTTTCAATCTTACAAGCGAAATGATGCAACCAAACGAAGAAGAAGGCGATGAATTTGATGAAGAAATGCAAGACGAAGAGGCTGTTTATGATCAAGTTCAAGACGGCATGTCGGTTACTTGCGGTGGGCTTATTGTTGAAAAGAAGCGTATGCTAAGCAAAGACGGAAAAGAATTTGCGTTCATCAAAATTGAAGATCTTTATGGAACGATTGAAGTATCGCTGTTTGGCAATGTTTATCCAAAATTCAAACAGTATGTTGAAGAAGATGGACTTGTTACAATCAAAGGTAAAATTTCAATGCGAAACGGAACGCCAAGTGTCAACGCAACCGAAGTTATTCCATGGAAGAAACGCGGCGAAGAAGCACAAGAAGAAAATTTAAAGAAAAAACTTTATTTGAAATTTGACACACGCGACATAGACTTGTTCAACAAGATTAAATCCACACTTCACGCTTACAAAGGAGAGGCGGAGGTTATTATCAAATGCACATCTGCAAACAAAGCCTTTGCTTATAATGTTGGCGTAGATGTAAACAATTATTTATTAAACGAACTCTATGGCTTGATCGGCCAAGAAAATGTGGTCACAAATGAAGTAAAAAAGGAGAAATAATGAAAGTTTTAGTTATTGCAAGTGGGGGAGATGCCCCAGGAATGAACAAATTTATTTCACAACTTTACAAAAAATATGGGAAACATTTGTATGCTTGCCAAGGCGGATTTAAAGGACTTTATGAAAATGAAATCTATCCTGCTTCATATTTTGAACCACTCAAGTATGAAAATGCCGCTGGTTGTTGCATAAAATCTGGAAGATTTCCTGAATTTAAGGAAGTTAAAAACTTTCAAAAATGCCTTGATATTGTTAAAAATTATGACGCTGTTGTCGTTATTGGAGGTAACGGATCAAAAGTCGGTGTTCGCAGATTGGCCGACAATGGCATGAGGGCGGTGTTTGTTCCGGGAACTATCGACAACGATGTTGAAGATACTGACTATTGCATAGGATTTCACACAGCAGTCAATGCTGTATGCCACAGCTTCCGCAACATTATGCCAAGCATGGAAGCCTTCAATAGGTGTTGCATATTTGAAACAATGGGCAGATATTCGGGACACATTGCTGAAACATCTTCAAAGATTTTAAAACCAGATATAACTATAACTGAACAGGATCAACTTGACGAAGATGCGATTGCAAATACAATCAAAGCCGCTTACAAAAAAGGTAGGTCGTCAAGTGTTATAATTCGTGAAAATATTTGTGATGTTAGACAACTTGCAAACAGGCTTGAAGAAAAAGTCGCTCCTGCCGAAGTTAGAAGCTTTGTGATCGGACACTTGCAAAGAGGCTGGCAACCAACTAAGGCCGAACTTAAAATTGCAGCCAAGTATGCTCATGGCGCAATCAAAGCGATAAAGACAAACGAACTTCCTATTGCAATAATGCTTCAAGCGGGAAGAACTGTGCTTAAAAAAATCTAGTTTTACTAAGAAAATAATTTGTCGTTATTACAAAAATTTTATTATTTAAAATCGTTGACAAAATAAGCGAATTATGTTATATTTACATAGTCGCTTATCGTGCGGGTGTAGTTCAGTGGTAGAACCCCAGCCTTCCAAGCTGGTCGCGTGGGTCCGATTCCCATCACCCGCTCCATGGGCTTCCATAGCTCAGCTGGATAGAGCAATGCCCTTCTAAGGCAGAGGTCGAAGGTTCGAATCCTTCTGGGAGCACCAAAAATTATGGTGGTCGTAGTTCAGTTGGTAGAACGCCAGATTGTGGCTCTGGAGGTCAAGAGTTCGATCCTCTTCGATCACCCCATATATTTTCAGAGCGCCTTAATGGGGTGTCGCCAAGCGGTAAGGCATTGGACTCTGACTCCAACATTCGTAGGTTCGAATCCTGCCACCCCAGCCAATTCGAACAAACGAAAAAGTCTTAAAGGCAGCACAATCAAAGCAAGCCACATAAACGAAAAACAAGCCGACTTCAATCCACCTTATGGTTCACTAGCTCAGTCGGTAGAGCACTTGACTTTTAATCAAGGGGTCCCGGGTTCGAGCCCCGGGTGAGCCACCAAGACCACAATTTGTTGTGGTTTTTTTGTGCAATAAATCATCTTGTTAAAACGTCTTGATTTCGCTGTGTAAAAGGAGTATAATAATTACATGGGAACAACAGCAAGACCAACAATTAAACAAGTTAAAAAATGTTTTGATGACGGATTAACTTTGATGACTATCAAAGATATGTTTTCTGCGTTGCCAGTTTTTGGAAGTGCACTTGTTTATGGCGGACAGGATTTAAATTATCCTGAATATTGCGATGATTACTTTGCCGTTGAACAAGAAGGAAAGAATTTTTATACTTTAAAAAACATGGATAAATTTCGCTTGCCAACGGTGGGCATTATTTTAAAAGACGGCACGATTTATAAGGTTGAGCGTATGCATATGGAAGTTGCGTGCTGGCTTAAATATAACAATGTTAACCTAAAAAATAGTTTAAGATATGTATATTTTCAAGACACCAAGCGCCTTGACATCCGCGAATGTTATGACTATGTAAGAGCGACAAATGAAAACGATCCTGACATTTTGTGTTCGGTTTGGAATGATCTTCACGACGACAACGAATATGAATATGACTTAGAACCAACCGAAGAGCAAATTCAAGCGATTTATTATCTTTCGAGAAGATTTAATGTAAAGTTTGAAAAGATATTTATGGATAATGTTGGATTTAGAATGAATCCATATCCGCAGACGCCATACACAAAAGAGCAAAAGCGTTTGGGAGCGTATAATGATGATGCAATCACTCATGCGCTAAATAAACTGCAACAAAAGAAAAATATAAATATAGTGATGTAATAAAAAAGCCTTTTTAAAAGGCTTTTCTTTTTTTAATGGCTGGGGTGGCAGGGGCGACGCGTGAAGCAAACAAGCCGGTGTTAACCAGCTAATATAAGATGTTCGTTTTGCATTTTTGGATTCAGTCAATATTATTATATTAAATTTCGTCACTGATTATCTGCGAAGAAATTAAAGCCAAAACTTTTTTTATTGCTATTGGTATTTTATCGCAAACAGTTTTTACATTGTTAGCATATTGTTGATAAATACTTTCATTAAACCCATCTACATCTGATATTAACTTTATAACATACAACTTACATTTGTTTGAATAGCAAACCTGCGCGATGGCTCCACATTCCATATCTACAATTTGCGCATCAAGCGAATGTATAATATCTAGAAACGATTTTCTATTTGTAAATCTATCGCCGGTTGCGCAATTGACAAGAGGATATATTGTTGATAATTGATCGCATACGTTTACAGGATAATAGGTTAGGTCGTAATCCTGCATGTAACCGACATTAACGTCATCAAGTTCACTTAAATCAAAATCATATTGACAGGCATTTTTTACTTGAACTATATCGCCAGCTTTTAGGTTAGAACCTTCTTTTCCTCCGGATACGCCAAAATTAATAATGGTATTTGGTGAAAATTTGTCTATTAATAGTTGAGTGGCCATTGCAGCGTTGACTTTTCCTATGCCCGCAATGATTAAAACGAAATCTGTTTTCCAAATTGAACCCGTAATTAGAGTCTTTCCAGCTATTTTGATTTTTTGGTTAATTATAGCGGATTTCAATAAAAGATTCGACTCCTTTTCCATAGCAACCACGAAACCTACTAATGTTTTTTGTGCCATCTTATTCTCCTTTAATAAAAATATAGAATAAGATATGGGATATGTCAAGCATAAAAAACTTTATTTTTATACGAAAAAGGTTTAGTTGTATTGATTTTAATCATTTTATATGTTATAATGCAAATGTAATGAAGGAGAGCGCTATGGATAATAAATATAAAAAATTGGCCGATGCTGTTTTCCCAGATATTCATAAATCAATAGATTATTATGAAAAATTATATGCTCCTAGAGCGAGTAAAGGTAAAGTGGTCACAAGATTCGCGCCAAGTCCAACTGGGTATATGCATATAGGGGGATTATACGTTTCTTAACCAAAGTTTTGCACAAAAACAAGGAGGCACATTTTATTTAAGAATAGAGGATACGGACCAATCTAGGATATTGGAAAATGGTGTGACAGAAATTATCAACACATTAAACAATTTTGATATTCAATTTGATGAAGGGCCGATTAGTGAAACAGAAGATATTGGAATTTACGGTCCTTATAGACAGTCAGATAGAAAAGAAATATATCAAACATATGCAAAGCACTTGATTAAACAAGGTAAAGCATATCCATGTTTTTGTAGTAAAGAAGATTTGGAGAAAATACGCGAAGAACAGATTTCTTCAAATTCAAGTATTATAGGGTATTCTGGCAAATATGCGAAATGTAGAGACATGTCGCCAGATGAGGCTATCAAGCGTATAGCTAATGGCGAAAAATTTGTTGTTAGAATGAAATCGCCTGTTACGGGTATGAACAGAGTTGTTGTAAAAGATATCGTACGAGGAGAAATATCCACTGAAGACAACTATATAGACACTGTTATAATAAAGGGAGATGGACTTCCAACTTATCACTTTGCACATATAATAGATGATCACTTAATGCACACAACTCATGTTATACGTGCTGATGAATGGATAGCATCTTTGCCTATGCACGTTCAAATGTTTAAAATGTTGGGATTTGAAGTTCCTCAATACGCACATGTTTGTGCAATATTAAAAATGGACGGCGATTCAAAAAGAAAACTTTCTAAACGCAAAGACCCCGAAGCAAGAGTTGGTTTTTATTTTGAACAAGGATATCCAGTTGTTGCAGTAAAAGAATATTTGCTTAATTTAATCAATTCTCGATTTGAAACATGGAGAGAGCAAAATCCAACAACATCATATAAAGATTTTGAAATAAAATTAAACGAAATGAGCAAAAGCGGTGCGTTGTTTGACCTTGCGAAATTGTCAAATGTATCAAAAAAAATTATTAAAAGCATGACAGATGAAGAAGTCATGAGTCAGGTGTTTAATTGGTCAAAAACAAATTCTCCACAATTTTATGAATATATTCAATCGAATCCTGAAAAATTTCTTCAATCAATTACAATTTGGCATAAAAACAGAATGGATATTGCAAAGTGGAATGAAATAGAAACGCAATTTAGTTATCTTTATGATTGCGATTTTAAAAACAAACTAAATGCGGATAACGAATTATGCGACATGCCATATTATGAAGAAATTTTAACAGAATATTTAAAGAGTTATGATTCCAAAGATGATTCAACAATGTGGTTTGAAAAAGTAAAGGCTATAGCCAATAAATATAATTATGCAGTGAAAACAAAAGAATATAAACAAAACCCTGAAAAATATAATGGTTCAATCGTAGATGTTTCTACAATGTTGCGTTTAGCTTTAACAGGCAAAAAGGATTCGCCGGATATTTACCAAATCAGTCAATATTTAGGCGAGGATGAGTCGCTTGGTAGAGTCGAAAAAATGATTTCATTAGTAAAAAAAAAAGATAGAGACAAAATAGAGTGCGTGATATAAACAAAGTTTTTGAAGATAAAATGGGAGAAGAAGTAGTAAATAAAATTAAAGATAGTTCTTTTAATACCCTTACTCCTGTTTTGGTGGATGTTTTTAGGGAAAAATCGAAAGAAATAACGCCAGTTCAATTATTAAAAGAATATGAAAGCCGTTATGATTTTTATGGCCCAGCATCTATTGATCAAGATAAGATGTTGAAGTTTAGACAAATTTGGGCAAATAACTTACCTGAAGATTTTGATATGATTGAGTTGTCGCCGGTTACGCCGTTTGGGGCATGCGTTGCTCTTACTGAGTTAAGCCAAGATGTAAGAATGACAACTATTAAAAAATCAGAAGTTATTAGCGATTCAACCATTGCGTTGTCATTAGAAGCAAGCAGACGAAGAAAGATTTTAATGAAGAAAAAAGAAACAATGTTTAATTCAGTCAACTTAGCGACTTCTCAGCGACTTTTACGCTTACAGGCTTTTGATAAGAAAAAGGGGTACTTACAACATTTTGGAATTTTTGGAACAATAACGGCGGGTAGAGGACAGGGTAAAAACACGTTCATTTTAGATACTATATTGCGCCATGTTGATCAATGGTTAAATTTCATTGTGCAGCTTCAAAATTATGGATATTTGTTTCAAGATGTTAAAGTAACATTTAATTATATACCTCTAATGGAATACATACTAAAATCCTATGGGGTAGATCGAAATATTATAAATAAAAATTCTTTACTAGACAATTTTGACTATTTTAGTAAATTTAACATACCTCTTCCTAAAGAAGTTGCCAACGCTCAATGTATTAATGATATTTTTGGAGCAGAAGAAAACTACAAAGGCATATCCGCGAAATTAAGCAAACTTGATGAAGTTGTTATCAATGGGCTGCGTAAAAAATACCCTCAAATTTCATTTTGCTATGAAATGGATAGAAAACTTGGATTGGGATATTTCAGCGGATATTGTTTTCATATATTTGCTAAAAACAAAGCAGGGTTAGAAGTTCCATTGGTTGATGGCGGAGTCGTTGATTGGACAAAATTAATGCTTTCTGATAAAATGGAACTCGCCGTTACTTCTAGTTTTGGTTCAGAGTTAGGACAAAATTCTTTTATTATTTAACACCATGAAATATATTGGTGTTTTTGGGAGGATAGCCAATTTGGAAAGGCACAGGCGTCTCTTGTTTGGATTGTAGGTTCGAATCCTACTCCTCTCTCCATTTTTATAATAAAGGAGGTTGTAATATTATGAAAGAATTAGAGGAATTAACGACTGAGGATATATTAGATATGGATTATAATAATATCATATCAGTTGTGAAAGAAACAAATAGAGTTCCAGGGGGGTATGCTACATTGCAAGAAATTGCGAATGCTGCAGGGATCAAGAAAGGTAAAAAAATTCTTGAAATTGGAACCAGCACAGGGATATCGGCAATTGAATTAACTAGACTAACAGAATGCAATATGGAGTCTATAGACATTAATGAAAGAAGCATTTGTGAAGCGAAAGAAAGAGCAATTCTTGAGGGAGTTGATTCATTAATTAATTTTTCTGTTCAAGATGCTAGAAAAACTGTTTTTAATTCGAACAGTTTTGATGTTGTATTTTGTGGAAACGTCACAAGTTTAATTCCAGAAAGAGAAAAGGCGAGAGAAGAGTACTTTAGAGTTCTTAAGAATGGTGGATTTTTAGCCGCAGTGCCAATGTATTATATAAAAACACCTTCAGATGATTTAATAAACGAAGTAAGAAAAGCCATTAAGATAAATGTAGAAGTCGTAGGAAAAGATTACTGGATAGATTTTTACAGACATAAAAACATGTGCTTTAAATATGTACGTGATTTTAAATTTGAATATATAGATGATAAAACGCTAAATTTATTTATAGA
>OHBX01000956.1_pt1 | contig 13018 bp, 12 predicted proteins | sample 1577441 | NCBI WGS metagenome assembly OHBX01 (sample SAMEA3879561, study PRJEB24766) | human gut metagenome | biome: human-associated habitat; feature: feces | place: USA | collected 1985/1987 | reverse complement strand
CATCCCTTTGTAGAAATCATCCGCACAGCCAAATCCTTCCATGCCATATCCCTGCCCCCGCAGCGCGTAGCCTACCAGATCGCGGATGCTTTCATCATCTTCCACACAGTAAATCAGCATATCATTCTCCCTGTTGCACCAATGTACCGCATAAACCGCTTTTCTTTCATTATACTACAACATACTGCGCCGCCTTCCTACAAGATATTTCACATATGTCCATTTTTTTCAAGAGCGGCTACTTCTCCCGCAGTGAGCCGCCGATACGTGCCTTCTTCCAATGTGGGATCAAGGACAATAGAACCTATACGAATCCGTTTTAAGTAGATGACCTCTTTTCCAAGTGCATGAAACATACGCTTAATCTGATGAAATTTCCCTTCCTGCACCACAACCCGAATTTCACTTACCCCGTTTTCCAATGCCGATTTCGGTGCCCGGCTGTTTGCCAAATCCATAAAATCACTTTCCAGAGCATTTTCACGATATCCGTCAATCATGAGTTTTGCAGGAAGTGCCGTAAATATTTCATCGACATAAATACCTTTCTCAAACTTTTCCCTGTCTGCCTCATCCACCCTGCCGTCAATGCGGGCATAATATTCTTTATCAATATGCTTTTTTGGAGAAAGCAAACGATGATGAAAACCGCCGTCATTTGTGACCAGAAGAAGTCCTACGGTATCTTTATCCAACCGTCCTACCGGAGACAGATCCTTGCGCCGCCTTTCTCCAAAAAAATCCAATACTGTTTTCTGATACCGATCTTCCGTCGCCGTGATGACACCTGCCGGTTTATTCAGCATATAGTATTCATAACGAAAATAGGGTACCGGTTCTCCTGCAAAAATAATCTCATCATTTTCATTTACCATAAGCCCGGGATCTGTTATCTTTTCTCCGTTGACCTGTACTGCACCCTTTCGTATGTCCCGTTTCAATTCCGTCCGCGTACCCATATTCATATCGGAAAGAAATTTATCCAACCGCATAACATCCTCCTCATCTGCATCTCTTCCACCATTTCTATTATACAAGAACAAAAGAAATTAAATCATATTATGCCTGCATCCCACAGTAAAAACCCACCTTGTGAATAAGGTGAGTTTTTTCATGCTTATATGGCTGAATTCCTTTACTGCTTATCAGCATTTTCCACGGCTTTTCTGCTGTATTCATCTGTCCATTTTTTAAAATTGCCATTATCTGTATTTTCTTTAATGACTTTATTGACGACAGCCACCACATCTTCATTTCCTTTTTGCACCGCTGCAGCAGAACTCTTCACTGAATTCGGGAATTCTACCTCAGAAAACATAAGATCATCATTGAATACAAGGTACTGTCCGCCGACAATTCCTTCCACCACAAGCCCATCCACTTTCCCCTGTTTCAATTCAAGCACTACTTCCGGCACATGGGCTAAAGAAACAATCTTCGCGTCTTTAATCTTTTCTTTGGCAAGAGCTTCCTGGGTTGTCGATTTTTGTACGCCGACGGTTTTCCCGAAAAGGTCTTCCAATTTTTTGTATCGGCTGCCATCTTCCTTACGAATGATAACTTTCTGCTCTGTCGGCAGATAATCCGCGGAGAAATCCATGGACTTTTTACGTTCCTCTGTCGGATTGATGCCCGCAATAGCGATATCCACCTTTCCTCCGGTCAGCGAAGTGAGAAGCGCCTGGAAATTCATATCCTGCACTTCCAGTTTCACCCCTAATTCATCAGCTATTTTCTGCGCCAGCGCCATGTCAATACCGATAACTTTCTTTTCACCGACAGAGGTATCAATAAATTCATAAGGCGGATAACCGGAAGCAGTCCCTACCACAAGTTTCCCCTGCTTTTTGATCTTCTGCATCAGTGGACTTTCTTTCTGCACAGCCCCCTGGTCCGGTGCTTTATTCCCATCGCTGCAGCCTGAAACAAACAGCGCCGCGGAAGCTGCTATCCCCAAAATCACCGCTCTTATCATTTTCCTCGCATTCATTTTTTCCGCTCCTTTCCAACATACTGCATTGCTCTTTTTAATAGTGTAAAGGTATATTAGCATAATTATTCATATATGTCAATAATTATTCATATAAAATTTAATTCATTATTTTCTATAATTCGTAAGTATTATAAATCCCCCCTTCCTCTAAATGCATATTCTCTCATTCTACATATATAAAAAGACGCCCCCAAGGAGCGCCTTTCCATTTTTGTCATTTTGCTTTTTCAACAGCGACCTTGCTATACTCATCCACCCATTTTTCAAAATTTCCATTTTTCGTATTATCATCAATCACATCATTAATCAATTTAACCAGGTCATCATTTCCTTTTTGCAGTGCAACAGCAGAAAGTTTCTTTGCATCAGGAAAAGTCACATCAGCCAGTACAAGATCCGGATTAAAAATCAGGTACTGCCGCGCAACAATCCCTTCTAAAACGATGCCGTTCAGCTTGCCGTGTTTTAACTCAAGCACCGCGTCGGGAACGCTTGTCAGCCCCACAGATTTTGCCCCATCTACTTTCTGGGCGGCGGCTTCTTGGGTAGTGGACTTTTCAGCACCGATAACTGCTCCTTTTAAATCAGCTGCAGTTTTATATTTCGCAGCATCATCTTTTCTGATCAGCAGCTTTTGTTCCGTCGGCAGATAGGATTTGGAAAAAGCCATCGCCTTTTCCCTTTCCGCCGTCGGAAAGATACCACCCACCGCAATATCTACTTTATTTGCCGTCACGGAAGAAAGAAGCGCAGAAAACCCCATGTCCTGTACTTCCAATTTCACGCCTAACTTATTGGCAATCTGCTGTGCCAGTTCGATATCAAGTCCGATAACTTTCTTTTCACCACTCGCGGCGTCTACAAAAACATAGGGAGGGTAACCGGAAGAAGTTCCTACAACAATCTTACCTTTTTCCTTAATTTTCTGTATCAGGTTTCCCTGAGCTTGTGCATTCTGTGGTGCTGCCGTCCTGCTGCTGTCACCGCATCCGGAAATGGCAAGCGCGCATACGGCCGCTAATCCTAAAATCGCTGATCTAACTGCATGTTTCATTAAATAACTCCTTCCCTGACTCAATTTTATGTATTATACACCGCTCTATCCGCCGTGAAAATGCGGTATGACATCTTTCTTACCTTACCGACCGTACTTTCAGGCGTATTTCCAGAACACGCAGACAGGAAGAAACAAAGAATGTCATCACGAAGTAGTATACCGCGACAATGACAAGCGGAGGAAAAGGCTGGAAACTGATTCCCTGAATGGTCGCCGCCGTATACATAAGATCTGCCATGCCGATGACGGACACCTGGGAAGACTCCTTGATAAGGGTAACAAATTCATTACCGATCACCGGCAGGATATTTCTGATCGCCTGGGGAATAATAATCCGCACCATAGATTCCCATTTCGAAAATCCGAGAGACATGGCTGCTTCAAGCTGCCCTTTATGAATTGACTGGATACCGGAACGGACAATTTCACACTGGTACGCGCCGGAGTTTAATATCAGTGCCAGCACACCGGCTGACAGCCTTTCAAAATCCACTCCCCATATTTCAAAATTAGGGAACTGGATTCCAAGGAACGGAAGTCCAAAAAACACAAGGGAAATCTGTACAAGTACCGGAGTGCCGCGGATGACCTCTACATATACCGCAGCAACAGCCTGCAATATTTTCACACCGGAAATCTTCATAAAGGCCAGAATTACCCCCAGAAAAAGTCCGAAGAAACATGACAGAAATGAAATAATGATCGTTATCTTCGCGCCTGCCATAAAAATATCATTATATTTGACAGCGGTTTCAAACACTATATCCATAATACAATCTCCTTAAATATCTGTATGAAGCAAACGCTTTAGGAAAATCTGTGTCCTTTCTTCCCGCGGACGGCTGAATATTTCCTCAGGACTTCCTTCTTCTACAATATACCCTTTATCCATAAACACCACACGGCTGGAAACAGAGCGGGCAAACTGCATTTCATGGGTTACCACCGCCATGGTCATACCTTCAAGAGCCACTTCTTTCATAACGGTGAGAACATCACCGACGAGTTCAGGATCAAGAGCGGAAGTCGGTTCATCAAACAGGAGCATCTTCGGTTTCATCGCAAGCGCTCTGGCAATAGCCACACGCTGCTGCTGTCCGCCGGAAAGCTCCCCCGGATAATGGTTTGCCCGATCCGCCATGCCCACGCGGGAAAGCAGCTCCATAGCTTCTTCTTTCGCCTGTTTCTTATCCAGCTTGTTGATATGGACAGGCGCATACATGACGTTTTCCACAGCACTGAACATGGGAAACAAGTTGAATGACTGGAATACCATACCCACATCACGGCGGAGCATTTTCACATCAGTCTTTCCGTCAATCAGCCTGCCATCAAACCACAATTCGCCTCCCGTCGGTTTTTCCAAAAGATTCAGGCAGCGGAGAAAAGTACTCTTCCCGGAACCTGACGGACCGATAATCGTCAGCACCTCTCCATTTCCAATCTGAATATTAATGTCTTTCAGAACTTCTACTTTCCCGAAGGATTTCTCTAAATGCTTGACTTCATAAATCACATGTGTACCCGCTGCATCAATCATCGTACCACCTCAATTATTAATATACAGGATAATAGCATAATTATACAACTATGTCAATAAGTTCTCATTATGTAATCTGCCGCAAGGAATAAAAAACCATACTTGCACATTCCCGTAAGTATGGCCTTATGAATAAATTCTATTTTATAAATCAAATTCCCGTTCCCAGATTTCCTTGTACATAAGGAAACGGCGGGATGTTTCTTCTTCATCTTTCCGCTTCAACGAACAGTAGACTTTTATCTTGGGTTCCGTTCCCGATGGGCGGACCGCTATCCATGAATGATCCTTCAAGATAAATTTCAATACATTTTCAGCAGGCAGTCCGTCAATACCTTTTGCATAATCCCGTATCTCCCCGATGTCCGGTAAAATCTCCTGCACGTCCTTTACCCGGAGGGCTGCCATGATATCTGCGATTTTTGCAAGACCTTTTTTACCGGCAAGTGTATAAGATGAAAGTTTATCAAGGCAGTATCCATATTCTTTCGATAGTTCCGCCAGCACATCAATCAGAGTTTTTCCCTGCTTCTTAAAATAATCTGCCATCTCGCAAATCAGAAGGGCTGTCACAACGGCGTCTTTATCTCGGGCATGGGTACCGGCCAGATAGCCGTAACTCTCTTCATAGCCAAAGATAAATTCATGGCTTCCATCTTTCTCATACTGTGACATTTTCTCACCGATATACTTGAATCCAGTAAGCGTTTCTTCCACCTGCACACCATACTTCCCTGCAATATCCCTGCCAATGCCGCCGGTAACAATTGTTGTTATAATGGTGGACTTACCTGTCAGTTCTTTTCCCTTCATCATCAGCAGATAGTTCACCAAGAGTGCCCCCATTCTGCTTCCTGAAATAAGAAGATACTTGCCGTTATGGAGGACGGCCGCGCCTATCCGATCGCTGTCAGGATCTGTTCCGATAACGATGTCTGCTCCGATTTCTCCTGCCAGCTTTATCCCCAACTGCAAAGCATCCTGATTCTCCGGATTCGGCGCGCTTACAGTCGGAAAGTTCCCATCAGGCTTTTCCTGGCTTTCTACGATATGGACATCAGTAAATCCGCCGCGTTTCAATATTTTCCGCACAGGAATATTCCCTGAGCCATGAATAGGCGTGTACACGATTTTAAGATTTCCCACATTCCCCTTCAATGTGGACTGTTTATATATTTCTTCAATAAAAAGATCTACCGTATCCTGCCCCAGACGGGTAAGCAGCTCTTTACTGCCGGTACATGGAATATGGGCAAGATCAGAAATATTTTCTACATAACGCGAAAGCACATTGGCATCACGAGGCACCAGCTGCCCCCCATCCGGCCCGTAAACTTTGTATCCGTTATATTCCTTCGGATTATGACTGGCAGTAATGACGATCCCGCCTGCCGCACGAAAATGCCTGACCGAAAAAGAAAGAACAGGGATTGGTTCCGGCTCTGTGAAAAATTTTACCGGAATCCCTGCTGCGCAAAGAACATGAGCCGCTTCCGCGGCAAAATCAGCGGAGTTATTTCTGGAGTCATAAGCGATAATCACCCCGTCTTGACACCGTTTCTCATAAGTATCCTGCAGGTAATCCGCAAATCCTTTTGTCGCTTTCCGTACATTGTACCTATTCATGCGGTTTGACCCGGCACCCATAATGCCCTGTAAAAGCGATCTTCAATTTCCTTTTCATCTTTCAGTAAAAGCAGCTCTTTCTTCTCTGCATCATCACACCAGCTGAGCCAGTCCCTGTAAGTATCTTTATACCCCATCACAGGCTTTCCTTCTGTTTTTCCCCGCCATATCCGTAAGGATGTGACAGATGCCATTTCCATGCTGCGGCAATAATCTCTTCTGTACTGCTTCTTGTCGGATTCCATCCCAATACCTTTTTGCACTTGGCAGATGATGCAATTAAGACTGCCGGATCTCCGCTGCGCCGCCCTTCTTCGACCACCTTGAAATCCACACCTGTCACTTTCTTTGCGACCTCAATGATTTCTCTCACGCTGAAACCGTTTTCCGAACCGAGGTTAAATACATCACTCACTCCGCCGCCCGCCAGATACTTCATCGCCAGCACATGGGCATCCGCCAGGTCCAGCACATGAATATAGTCACGAAGACAGGTACCGTCAGGCGTAGGATAATCCGTCCCATAGATGGAAATATGGTCGCGTACCCCCTGTGCCGTTTTCAAAATCAAAGGAATCAGATGGGATTCAGGCTGATGATCCTCTCCGATCATTCCGCCTTCCGCCGCGCCTGCCGCGTTAAAATAGCGGAGCGCCACATAGCTTAATCCGTACGCCGCAGTAAAATCACGCATCATATCCTCGATGACAAGTTTCGTCCTGCCATACACATTGGTCGGATTATGGGGAAAATCTTCTTCAATAGGTGTTTTCTCCGGCTCCCCATATACCGCTGCCGTGGAAGAAAAGACGATTTTATCCACGCCTGCTTTTCTCATTCCCAGGAGCAAATGAAGCGTCCCTTCCACATTATTGGAATAATATTTGCCCGGTTCTGCCATGGATTCTGCCACAAGACTGGATGCAGCAAAATGAATCACGCCGTCAATTTCATAGCGTTTCATAGTTTCTGCCACAAAAGCAATATCATGGATATCGCCCTCGATAAAAGCAACCTCTTCAGGCACTGATTCACGGTGCCCGGTAGACAGGTTATCAAAAACAAAAGGAGTAAATTCTTCTGACTTCATCAGTGCTCTTACTGTATGTGAACCGATATATCCCGCACCGCCTGTTACAAGAATATTCATTCTATGTTCCTTTCCACAAGAAATACAGACTTATAAAGAATTTCCCACTACCAGTCTTTCGTCAAGTTTTTCAAGTATGTATGGAAATCATCCCCCAAATCATCTCTTCGGAGCGCATATTCCACAGTGGCTTTCAAAAAGCCCAGCTTATCTCCGGTATCATATCGTTTGCCCTCAAAACAGTATGCGTACACATTCCCTGCATGAGCCATGACACGGAGTGCATCGGTCAACTGTATTTCTCCGCCTTTTCCCGGCGCAGTCTGTTCAAGTACCTCAAAAACTTCCGGTGTAATCACATATCGTCCCAATGCTGCCACACGGCTCGGTGCTTCAGAAATGGACGGTTTCTCTATCATATCATCCACCTTCAGAAGCCCCTTATCATTGATTTCCTTTCCGGCAATAATTCCGTAAGCAGACACCCGCTCCGGCGCTACACACTGGCAGCCAATCACAGTTCCGCCGGTTTGTTCATATTGTTCCATAAGCTGTTTCAACGCAGGCTTCTCTGGGTGGTATACGACATCATCACCAAGAATGACACCGAACGGCTCGCCGTCCACGAAATCTTTCGCACAGAGAATCGCGTCTCCCAGCCCCCGCATATACTGCTGCCGGACATAATGGATTTTAATGGAAGAAATTTTTCTGATTTCTTTTAAAACGGATATCTTTCCATGTTCATACAAATGGGATTCCAGCTCGGGAGACGAATCGAAATGATCTTCAATTGCCCGTTTCGCATGACCGCTGATGATTAAGATCTGGTCGATACCGCTTTCCAGAATTTCTTCTGCAATATATTGGATTGTCGGCTTATCAACAATGGGTAGCATCTCTTTCGGCATGGCTTTTGTCGCAGGAAGAAACCGTGTGCCGAATCCTGCAGCCGGAATAATTGCTTTCCTTATTTTCTGCATAAAGTACCTCCTCAAATTTTTATTTCTTAGAAGATTATTTTCTCATATTCAATAACACTAAACTGCTAAGCGGCATAGAGGTATCTTCGGTCATTTCCGCAAGCACTTTCTTAATAGGATCCAAGTATCTCTTTCTGTTTCCCCAGCGGCTGCCGCACTTATCATAGAGATGAGACCAACAAAAAGTATATCTCTCAAATGTTTTTTTTGTCCATTTTTTCAACCATATCATAGAGGATTTTGACAACTTCTCCGGCACTTTCCACATGACTGGTACCGCAGGCGTTTTCCATTTGTTTCCTTTTTTCGGGATTCGCAAGGATATATCTGACCGTTTCCGCCAGTTCTCCCCGTTTCACCCATTCCGCGCAGCCGAGTCCGCTTAAAAATGCAGCGTTTGCCCGTTCCTGCCCGGGAAGCGTATTCACCAAAACCATAGGCTTGTTCATGACAATCGCTTCCGTACAGGTAAGCGCCCCCGGTTTTGTCACCAGCAGTTCGCAACGCCCCATGATACGGGCCACTTTATTCGTATAGCTGTGCAGTTCCACAGGATGGCGGAGTCTTTCTGCCAAAGCTGCCACTTCTTCATAAAGGCTTATATTCTGTCCTGTGATGACAATGAACCTTGATATTTCATCCACTTCATCCATACGTTTCAAGTCATCAGCAATCCTGCCGAGGCCAAGACCGCCTCCCATGACAAGTACTGTTCCTTTTTCCGGATCCGGACGGCAGGCGCTCTCCTCATAAAAAGACTTCCTCACGGGGATCCCCGTCGTATGGATAATATCGGAAGAAATACCATACCGCGAAAGCAACGATGCCAGTTCAGGTGTCGCCACACAGTATCCGTCCAGGTGACGGTCTATCCAAAGCTGATGAATGTCAAAATCAGTAATCACCCCTAAAAGCGGCGTGGTGATATCGCCTTTTTTCTTCAACAAATCAGCGGCCCCCGCAGGAAAGGGATGGGTAAAAATCAAAGCGTCCGGATTCAATACCCGGATAAGCCGTTTCATTCTCCTGTGGAAACTTAAAGATAAAAGCGCCTGCGACGTTCTTCCGAAGCTGCTCTTTTGTGAATTGCTGTACAGGCTGTCATATATATCAGGAATAAGCCTGATCATCTGCAGATATGTCCGCTTGATAATCTGATCCACAGACAGCACATCACGGGATACGAAATCAAGCACGCGAACAGAATCCTCAGGATGCATCTCCTTGATGGATTCCGCGATGGCTCTCGCCGCCTGGCTGTGCCCTGTGCCGATACTGGCTGTTAATATAAAAAACCTGCGGGATTTTTTCTCAGGCATCAAAATTCCCTTCTTCCGATTTTATCTTTGCTCATTATAGCATACCGGGCAGCTCAGACGGTAAAAGGGGAATGAAATCAGGAATCGGGGCATCAGAAAAGCCCCCAATAGCGGAGGCTCCATTATTCTTATCCTTTTAATCCACGGCTCTGGCGGTCCATGTCTTCTACAACGATATCAAAGATATCTCCCACAGTGGCGCAATATTGAAGAAGAAACCAGGGCTCATTCGTATGAAAATGGATTTTCACCAAATTCCCCACCTGTACGACAATGAGACAGTCGCCTTTCAGATTCTTATTGATATGCTTTGAAATTTCCTCCTTCTTTAAATTTTCGCCTTCAATCAGTAATTGCGTATCATATTTGAATTCAATCATCATGATCCCCCATCCTGATTTCCCTGTCAGAAACCTTAAACAGTATATTACATTTGAGAATGAATTTCAAATTTTATATTCCATTTCCATCTGTCATTCTCTGCCGTTCCAGCAATATGTACACATCTTTGACGGGTCTATCCCTGCGGCATCAAGCATATCGTCCAGGCGGTTATATCCCAGCGAAGTAAACCCCATCCGCTTACAGATTTTTTCCACCATCTTGTGATAGCGGTCGGAGTCGGGATCCGCATAATCATCGAGAACGGTCCGGTCCACGTTTTCTCCTTCCTCTTCTGCAATAACACGGCGGGCAATCAGTTCCATTTCCGAATTGGAACGGGAAAAATTCAGATACTTGCAGCCAAACAAGATGGGCGGACACGCTGCACGGGCATGAACCTCTTTTGCGCCGCTTTCAAAAAGAAACTCCGCCGTTTCCCGAAGCTGCGTCCCTCTGACAATGGAATCATCCACCAGAACCATTCGTTTCCCTCTAATCAGTTCATGAATGGGGATCAATTTCATTTTTGCAATCAAATTACGCTTCGACTGGATTGTCGGCATAAAAGAACGCGGCCAGGTAGGCGTATACTTTACAAGCGGCCGCGAAAAGGGCACGCCCGACCGGTTGGCATACCCCATGGCATGGGCAATCCCTGAATCAGGGACGCCGGCAACGATATCCACATCTTCTTTTGTAAATCCGTCACGTTCCCGCAGTGATAACGCATTTCCTCCACGGACACGCCTTCATAACGGGCAGATGGATAGCCGTAGTAAATCCACAGAAACGTGCATATACGCATATCTTTTCCGGGAGCGACAAGCGTCTTTACTCCCTCCGGTGTAAGTACGGCAATTTCTCCGGGACCGAGTTCACGGTCATCTTCATATTCCAGATTCAAGTATGAACAGGATTCAAAAACAGCACAATAGCCGTCCTCTTTTCTGCCGATCACTACGGGTGTCCTCCCCAACTTATCACGGGCACAGTATAAACCGTCCGGTGTAAGCAGAAGAAGCGTCAGTGCGCCGTCTATTCTCTCCTGGGCATAACGGATCCCCTCTATCAGATTATCTTTCTGGTTAATCAGCGTCGCCACAAGTTCCGTCGCGTTAATATCGCCGCCACTCATTTCCAGAAAGTGGGTACCCCCTTTTTGAATTATTTCTTCCGTTAACTCATCCATATTATTAATTTTTGACACTGTTGCCAACGCGTATGTGCCGTGATGAGAGCGGACAATCAGCGGCTGCGCTTCATAATCGGAAATACAGCCTAATCCCAAGTTTCCTCTCATCTGGTGAATATCACTGTCAAACTTCGTCCGGAACGGCGTATTTTCAATATTGTGGATGGATCTGTCAAAACCGTCTTCTCCGTAAAAAACCATACCCGCCCGCCTTGTCCCCAGATGAGAATGGTAATCTGTTCCGAAGAATACATCAAACACACAATCCGATTTCAGCGCCGCTCCAAAAAATCCGCTCATGATATCCTCTTTTTCCATGACTGACAATGAAATTAAAATAGGTACACATCCATTATAAAGGATATTAAAAACATAATGTAGCCGCAGTAATTATACTTTCGTTAAAATATCAGGATTTTTTTCTGAACAAAACAGCCCTCACGGTTCTTGACTTATCTCTATCATCTTTTGGGGTAAAAGAGCCCATAACGCGCTGCCGCACAAATTAAACGGCAGCGTCTTTTACATTCTGTTTCCTGACTCCCACAGCCGTTTCCCGTCTTCCATTATTCGTTCTCTCACATAAGCATCGCGCCGACAGTCCCTAAAATTATAAATACCAGGAACGCAATCACCCACGGAAATACCAGAAGCAGTTCTGTTATCTCCTTGAGTATATAGAAAAGATTCATCGGTTCTATGCCGTCTGCCCGTACGCTTGTCAATTTTCCCTCCGGACCGATGAGCTTCACCAGCGGATAATTGTACAAACGGATACGTCCAACGGACATCCAGAGGATAAGTGAGCAGGGAACTGACAAACAGAGCCATACCACCATGGCAGACCAGCAGATTGGTTCCGTCATCCCGCTGCCGTAATAAATCAAAAGTGCGAAAACGGCAGGCAAAAAGTTGAGCAAAAGCAGGAATACCCCGATCTGTATCCACCGCTCCCATGAATAAAAGCTGATTTTTACGGGAGTCATCTTCCCTTTAACCTTTTCAAAGAAGACGGGAGCCTCAAAATCTTTTTCAGGAAACGCCTCTTCTTTTACGATGAGACGGATCCCTTTTCTTTCTGCCCGGCAGTTCTTCCCCTGCCGGATAATCTTTCTGATCCTGGCAGACCTGCCGTCACTGAATCCCGCAAAGAAAATGATGCCGAAAACAAGCCCCACCATCCCCGCAACATACACCTCGTAATCAAAAAGGAACAGCATCACGATGAATACGAAAACTGTCATAAGGAGCGGTTCAACGATCCAGGGCCAGCTTTTCTTTTTTTCTCCTACAGAGACAGCAATTCTCCCTGTCTGACCGTTAACCGCCGCAAGCTTTCCTTTTCCGGCGATGATATAGAGCGGAAGAAGGGCGGGAATGCTTAATAGGTTTTCTCCTTTGGCATGAAGCTTGACTCCTGATGTTTCCATCACTTTTTCAACAATGGGAAGATAGTCCGCTTCCACTTCTTCCAAAACCCGTTGCTCTGCCGCTCCGCCCGATATATCAGGCAGCTTCACACGCTGCCCTGCGATATAGCCGAATTCAAAAGGAACTGTGCCTTTCCAGTCAAACGGCTCCGCATGGTCAAGAACCATATTATCCAGCTGATTGGACGTATTTACCGCCATACCATTGATAAAACTTCCGCAGATATATTTTTTATCGGAAAATGCCTGATCCCGGAATACGGTACAGCGGACAGGACCTTTTACGATTTGATAAGGAAGATAATAACCTTTAAGACTTTTTATGTTTTTCTCTACCCATCCCGCTTCCTTTGTCCTCTTATTTTTTACTGCCCATGCCGTAAGCCGCTCTGACGCTTCCTCTT
>OHBX01000953.1_pt1 | contig 13094 bp, 10 predicted proteins | sample 1577441 | NCBI WGS metagenome assembly OHBX01 (sample SAMEA3879561, study PRJEB24766) | human gut metagenome | biome: human-associated habitat; feature: feces | place: USA | collected 1985/1987 | reverse complement strand
CGCCGAATTCTACGGCCAGTCCGTCTATTGAAATCATACTCTATTTTTAAATTGAGGCGCAAAGATAGTGCAAACCGAGTACAGAATAAAATGAACTCGTTCATTTTTTATGCCGAGATGCAGCATATCTTCTCCAAAGATAATATATTTATATTATTTTTTATATCTTTGCCTCATTAAACAAAAATACATTGGTCATGGAAACAGGGAATTTATCAGAAGATTACCGTCCGCTGATACTGGTAGCGGAAGACGATGATAGTAACTTTAAGTTGATAAAGGCTATTATTGGCAAAAAATGCGAGATATTGTGGGCGAAGAACGGTGAAGAGATGGTTAATCTGTTCAAAGAGAACCGTGGAAAGACAGCTGCTATTCTTATGGATATTAAAATGCCTATCATGAATGGCTTGGAAGCAACAAAGATTATCCGTGAAGAGGAGAAAGAACTTCCTATTATCATGCAGACTGCTTATGCTTTTACGGCTGACCGTGAAAATGCAATGGCTGCCGGTGCTTCGGAAGTATTGGTAAAGCCTATTACCTTGAGTGCATTACGTACTTGCTTGAGTAAGTTCTTGCCACGGTTGCAGTGGTAATAGAATTTTCATGGCATAAATTTATATTATAACGAACGCGGGATGACTTCTTAATGTAGTTGTCCCGCGTTCGTTTTTATATTTAGGAAGATATTTCTTTTTATTCTCTATAAGAATGCTTCTTAGCGCATATTATTGGTACAATGGAAAAGAACCCTGTTTTCGGGACTTTAACGATTTCATCTCGTGCGATAAATATGTTTCAGCCAATGTTCAAATATGGGGTCTTGTAGTTCTATCCGGTTTCCCGGTAAAATATCAACCAAATCTTTTTCAGTTGCTGCCTTTTTTAGATTTTTGATATTAGCAGATGTCCCCAACTGATATTTAATGAGTACTTCTTTTGATGAGAAGTTTGTAACCCCATCGGCTACTGCCAGTAGAAAATTTATTTGCCGTGGTGTCAATGTATCGATGATATTGGCGAAAAGCAAACTAAGTTGCCCGATAATATCACTGAAAGCCTCATCAACTACTTCGGCTGAGGCAACTGTCGCGGTTCTAAACCACACTTGCTGACTTAATTGTTGGGTATAATAGGGGTGATTCTTCATCAGGTCGGTAATCATGCCGCATAATTCTCCTGAAATTTCCTTTCCGGTTTCAGAAAACTTTCTTCCGATAAATTCGATCCAATCCTCTTTGGGTATCTTTTCCAGAAATAAGATGTCCCCGAATTTATAGAAAGGCATGTTGTAATTATGAAAAATATCCAGTAGCATATGTCTTTTGCTGCCGTACAGGCAATAGCATACGTCCGTATGTTTCTGCCAGTGCGAGCGTAGCTTCCGCTGAAATGCCAAAGGGGCGTCATACTCGTTGATATTTTGAAATTCGTCGATACAAACCACCATCTTTTTGCCGTAATCCCTACTGATGGCTTGTGGCAAATCCAAGATTTCATTAAATGTCATTTTATTGTCTTTGAAATCAAGTCCGAAAGATAATTCGCATGTTTGAGCCATATCTGAGAATATGACAAAAGGTAGTAGTCGCCCCAAATATTTTCGGACGGAAGCGGCGAAATCATCCCATACGGAATGGCTTATTTTCAGTACGGCAGTTGCGCTTGAGCAGTTCAACTTCTTTTTTTCTATTCGTGAAATTGTTCTTATCGGCTATTCGTCCATATACAAAAGGTGTTCCCATAATGAATGACATTGTTTTTCAGTACAAAGATAGAAATAAAGACCAAAAGGCATAAAGGATGCTATCCTACATCGTATATATAGTATGTGAAATTTGAAAAATAAATAGATGTTGGACTCTTAAATCAAACTTACAAAGAATTTGCAAAACTCTTATTTTTGCTTTCGATTATAGATATTATTCCGAATGTAGTTTTAACAATCTTGAGTTTTAATGGTTTCTTTAATTTGTTTATTTTCCTTGTTCCGTCTCTTTTTCTTCCCTTTCCTGCATCTTCCGTTTCACAAACTCTATTTTCAGATTTGCTTCTTCCATCTCTTTCTTAATTTCAGTGATAGATGAAAGTAACTGTGCCAGTTCATAAACACTGGCTACTGCCTGGCGGTCTGCCGGAGTCATCGTAGTGGAGTAGGGGCGTTCACCCTGATAGTTCACTTTAATATTCTTGTCTTTATTCAGATAAAGGAAACCGATAACATTGCCGTCTTCTCCTATTTTATAATCAGCTTTTTCTATCTTTTCCCCTAGGTCAGTTGTTTCATAGCTATCTTTGGAGGCGGGTGTTTCAGCAAAACTACCATCGGGTGCGATAACCTTTACGCTGATGTGATGAATATTGCTTGGACCACAATAAATGGAAGTCATGCTCATTTGTCCGGTTTCGTTTACTTGAAAGCGGAGATATGAACGATGCAGATTTTTTTCTATTACTTGTGAGGGGTGCAGATAGTTGCCTATTTTCTGATATTCGGCATCTTTTTCGAGGGTGAATTTCCCTTTTATGGCATCCAATTCGCTTTGTTTCTTTTGAAGCAGGCTATCCAGGTAAACAAGTGTTTTTTCCTGTTCTTTCAGTTCTACCTGCTGCATCAGACTGATGCCTTCACGACGAGTTTCAAAAGCTTTTGGGTATAATATCTTAATGCTGTCAATCTGTATTTTTGCTTCACTGAAGTCTCCCCGTTCAAAAGCTTCACGGGCGGTTTGCAATTTTTCACCGGCTTTTTTCTCCACATTCTCGCAAGAGAAGAGCGTGCAACAGAGGCACGCAAGAAGTATCATTGTCTTCATAACTGTTGTTCTTCTGTTAGTGAGGACAAAATTATAAATAATATCCGTATCTTTGCAGCCTCAAATATAGATAAATTGTATTTTAGTTTTCTTAAGATATCGGATGTTTGGAACAATTATTTGTCCTCACTGTACCCGGTCCGTATCAAAGCCGTACCTGGTCCGTACCAAGTCCAAGCGTATAGGTACGGAGCAAATACGAGGATGACACGGTTCGGATACATGGAAGGTGGAAAAATAGACCAAGAGACTTTCTACTCTCCGGAATGAAAACTATATGATTATTTTTTAAAGATGTATTATGGTTGAGTTGACAACAGAAGAATTGAAACAACATTTTAGTGACGACATATTTAAACGGATATCCGAGACGGCAGATGAATTGGGATTGGAATGCTATGTGGTCGGTGGATATGTACGCGATATTTTCCTGCAACGCCCTTCTAAGGATATTGATGTCGTAGTGGTTGGCAGTGGTATAGAAATGGCTGAAGCATTGGGCAAATGTTTGGGGCGTGGAGCGCACGTAGCTGTATTTAAGAATTTCGGTACTGCACAGGTGAAATATCGTGGGACAGAAGTGGAGTTTGTAGGTGCGCGTAAGGAATCATATCAACGTGATTCGCGTAAACCTATTGTTGAAGATGGTACGTTGGAAGATGATCAGAATCGTCGTGATTTTACTATTAATGCACTGGCTGTCTGTTTGAACCAAAGCCGTTTCGGGGAATTGGTAGATCCTTTTGGTGGCATAGAGGATTTAAAAGAAAAGACTATCCGTACGCCGCTTGATCCGGATATCACATTCAGTGATGATCCGTTGCGTATGATGCGTTGCATCCGTTTTGCTACCCAATTGAATTTCTATATTGATGATGCTACGTTCGAGTCTTTGTGTCGCAATTGTGAACGTATTTCTATTATCTCTAAGGAACGTATTGCGGAGGAACTAAATAAGATATTGCTCTCTCCAGTTCCTTCCAAAGGCTTTATTGATTTGGATCGTTCCGGACTGTTGCCGCTGATTTTTCCGGAACTTGCTGCATTGCAAGGTGTGGAAACCCGCAACGGACGGGCTCATAAGGACAACTTCTATCATACTTTGGAAGTACTTGATAATATCAGTCGCAAAACCGATAATCTTTGGTTGCGCTGGGCTGCCCTGTTGCATGACATAGCAAAACCTGTTACCAAACGTTGGGAACCTCGTGCAGGCTGGACATTCCACAATCATAATTTCATTGGTGAGAAGATGGTACCGGAGATTTTTCGGAGAATGAAATTGCCGATGAATGAAAAAATGAAGTATGTACAGAAGCTGGTAAGTTTGCACATGCGTCCTATTGTCATTGCTGATGATGTGGTAACCGACTCTGCAGTACGTCGTCTTCTCTTTGAAGCCGGAGATGATATTGATGATCTGATGACATTGTGTGAAGCTGATATCACGTCCAAGAATATGGAGCGCAAACAACGTTTTCTTAATAATTTCCAACTGGTGCGTCAGAAACTGAAGGATCTTGAAGAGCGCGACCGCGTTCGCAATTTCCAGCCACCTATCAGTGGAGAAGAAATCATGAAAACTTTCAATCTGGAACCCTGCCAGCAAGTAGGAACTCTGAAAAGCGCCATTAAAGATGCTATTTTGGATGGAGTGATACCCAATGAATACGAGGCTGCACGCACTTTTATGTTGCAGCGTGCTGAAAAGATGGGATTGAAACATTCTTAATATTTGTCACTGATTTCCGTGACAAATAAATATTCCGCATAGTTATCTTTTTGATCCTCTTAATCTTGTTTTTTACCTGTTTATCCTGTTAAAAGCCTCCTTAAACAAAAAAAACAGGAATTTGTTGACCGCTTGATAGGAATTTAATGTTTATATTTGCAAATAGTATGAAACATAAACTATTATAAACATTAAAGATATGGATGAAATGAGAATGTGGTTCCGCCCGGTCAAGGGTATTGCATTTTGTATTGTGGCTGCTTTCTTTGGCAGTCAGGCAATGGCGCAGGTACAGGTGAAAAGGAGTTTTCCTTCAGCGAAACGTATTTCGGCATTTGACAATACAACGTTTTGTACAGCTTTCCTGTCGGATGGTTCTTTGCTTACGATTCGCGATATCCCTATTGTCGATCTGAGAGATGTTGATAAAATAGCCTTTAACCCTACGGGTAGCTCACTGGCTTTGATGCGGGGGAAGAAACCTGTTAGTATTTATTCTTTCCGTGACCGGAACAAAAAGCTTTTTGAACTGAAAGAGCAGCGTAAGAGTAAGGAACTGAAGGGCAGGAAGAATCTGAATTTCTTTGTGCCCGGACCTGTAGGCGCTGAGTTGATGAAAGATGCATCAAAGGGAGACATTGTCCCTGTTGCCATGTGCTATGGTGCTGATGCACGCAATTTTTTGGTTTCCAATTCTTTAGGAGAAATCATAGTTTACGACACAAAAGCATATTTGCCTCAGGCTTATATTCAGGGAAAAGCTGTCGCGACGGCTATTACTATGAGTCCCAACAACTATTTTATCGCTGCCGGAACCGGTAAGAATATCGATATCTGGAATTTCCAGACAAAAGAACTGCGTACTTCTCTTCCGATGCCTGCCGAAGTAACTGAATTGGTCTTTTCTGCCGATGCTTCTCAAATGGCTGTTGTGACGGCAGACAAGCGTCTGACTATTTTCGATACAAAGACATGGGATAAGGTGGATATCTTTGATAAGATAGGTGGAACACTGACTTCTCCATCCTTTCATCCGGATGGCAAATATATCAGTGTGGTTAAAGATGGTAACGCTATTGTCATCATGAACTTGAAAAACAGTGTGCCTGAACAGACATTGGATGAAAATCCAGGTGGTGTGACGGGTAGTCGCTTCTTTGTAAACAAGCAAACGAGCGATGTATTCATGCTTTCCAATCGCGCCAAAGGACTTGTGTTTTGGGATGCTAATGGTTTGAATCCTTTCTTTGGTAAATTGATGAGTAAGGAAGTGGATGCTAAGATGAACGAGTGGGTGAAGATGATGCAGGGTGAGTCCATGGAAGATTATGCTATCCGTGTGAATGACGAGACTCGCCTGAAGCAACAACAATTGTTTGCTCAGGAAGTGGCAACGGAGTTGGCAGGCGACCGCATCTCTATTGATAATCCTTTCGTGGGAGAATATGACGCTTCCAAGAATATGCTGAACATCGGATTTAATGCATTGCCCGCGATTGCTTTGGAAGTGCCTTCAAATGAAGTAGGCGACTTTAAGGATGGTAAGAACCTGAAATTTGATAATGCGGTTTATGTATTGAATGATAAGGACGAATTTGAGTTGGCTTATGTAGAAGTGCGTAATGAGACTACAAATAAGGTCTATATTTATGATAATATCGGTCGCACCAAGTTGACCGCCTTGGAAGCAGATGAAAACTTTGTTCCGCTGGAAATTATGCAGCAGGCAAGTCGTGAAGAAATTCAGCTGAAGGAGATCAAAGAAGCTGTAATCGAAGAAAAGAAGCAGGATAAGCTGATTACGGAAAATACACAGATTGATGTGAGGACAGAAGTAATTCCGGGTGTGGATGCTAATGGTAATAAGATTCTGAATTACAAAGTGGGCTACCAGTATGAGGTGATCAATAAAGAGTTTTCTGCAAAGGAGGACTTCCCGTCAGGTGGTTATGATATTGAACGTTCCAATGCCGCAATGTCTCTGATGAAGATAATCAAGAATGCTTTTGAAGGCGATTTCTCCAAGTATCTGTCTGAAGGTAAACAAGTGAAGGTCATTGTTACCGGTTCTGCCGATGCAAGTCCTATTCGCGGACGCATTGCCTATAACGGACAATATGGCGAATTTATCGATGAACCTTATTATAAGGATGGTAATCTTGATAATATTACCGTAACAAAGGCTTCGGGCATTACTGCTAATGAACAGTTGGCTTTGATGCGTGCGGCAGGTGTGAAGAATTATATAGAAAAGAATGTAACCACACTGGATAACACCAAGAACGAATATGAATATCATGTGGAAGTAGCCAAAGAACGCGGTGGTGAATTCCGTAAGATTAACGTAGAGTTTGTAATCATGGATGCTTTTCCTGCAAAATAATTTAGTGAGGAGCTAATAAATAAATATGAAGAATTTTTTAGTACTGACAATCTTTTTAATGTTGGGAGCATATGGGAGAGTAGTGGCACAGGATGCCGCTGCTGCTTCTAAGCGTGCTAACCAACAATATGTGCTTTTTGAAAGTGAGCGCGATAAAGGAACGAACGTGACGGGTATGTATAGCTATTTGCTGGACAGTTACGAGAATTTCATGAAAGTTGTGGAAGCACCGGATAACGGTCAGTATTTGAGTGGCGCCAAGAATCGTTTGCGTGCTATGTATCCTTATCTGTTGAATGGTGCAGTGTATTATTCCGAACAGAAGCAACCCTCTAAGGCGCTGGATTTTGCGGCAGCTTATATTGAGATGCCCCGGCTGAAGATTTTTCAGAGCGAGTTGCTTCCCAAAGATAACCGCTATGCTTCTGTAGTATATTATGCGGCGGTATCTGCCTACAATCTCCAAAAGTATTCGCAGGCGTTGAAGTATTTCCAGGAGTATTTAAGCACGGGAACGGATACACAGCAGAAAGACTGCTATGTATATATGAATATGATTTATCAGTCGCAGAAGAATTATTCTGAACAGGAACGTGTTTTGGAGGAAGCCATAGCCAAGTATCCTGTTTCGCTTGATTTCCTTTATAATCTGGTGAATGTGCATATTGCCACGAACAATATGCCGAAGTTACTGTCGGCCATCGATCGTATTCTTGAAGTTGATCCCAATAATGATAAGGTATTGCCCATCAAGGCACGTATTCTGGAACGTCAGGGAAAGAATCAGGAAGCGCTTGATATCTACAAACGTTTGTATGCTCTCCATCCCGATAGTTTTGAGTTGCTCACTGGATTGGCACGTGTTAATTTCAATGTAGCTACTGAAATTGTGAATAACGGTGCTACTATTGCTAATGATACCGAATATGCGTTGGTACGTCAGCGTGCTTCCGGTTATCTGCTGGATGCTAAAGACCTGTTCCTGAAAATTCTGGAAAAAGAGCCTTCATCTAAAATGTATATGCAAGGGTTGGCGGGTGTATATCAGTATATGGATATGAAATCTGAGTATGAAGTCTTGATGAAAATTATTACTGACGGTGCTTCATATACTTCTTTTCCATCCCGTTTGCTGGCCTATAATGAGGCATTGAAGAAGACTGAAGGGGTGGCACAGCAACAGGAATCTGCTCCTGTGCCGGTGGAACCTGCTATGTTGGTCATCCATGTGGATAGTTTTATTGATGGTAATAATAATAAGGTAATAGATGCCGGTGAAAGTTTTGCTGTTCAATTTTCTGTTGAGAATAAGGGACAGGGGGATGCTTATAACATCCGCCTCCGTCTTTCCGAACAACAGGGATATGATGAATATTTCGACGGTCCCCGTGAGTTGGATGGTGGTAATATTCCCGCAGGAACATCGAAGCAATACACTTTCCGTTATCTGGTAAAGAAAGAAATGCCGTCAGCGCTGGCCAAGATTAATATCTATGCATTTGAAGCGAATGGTTTTGATGCTGATCCGTCGGAATTGATTGTTAATACACAGGAATATGCTATGCCGCGCCTGCGTGTGGCGGATCATCAGTTCTTTGCTTCCGAAGGTTCTTCTATCACTTTAGGTAAGAATGGTAAGCTGACGCTTGCTTTGCAGAATTTCGGTTCGAAGACAGCACGTAATGTGAAATTGAACTTCAAATTGCCGAATAATGTGTTTACAACTGATGTACCTGAAATGACGATTGATAGTATTGCTCCGGGTGATGTAGCAACACTGGATTATGGTTTCTTGGTGAACAAGCGTTTCGATGGTGATTCAATCGCTGTGATGGTAAGCGTGAGTGAAGATTCCCGTTCTTCTTATCTGAGTGAAGCCTATAAGGTGAAGGTGGGTGAATACTTAACGGCATCCAGCACAATCAAGATTGACGGAGCTGTTCGTAAGGCTGTTGATCTTAAGAATGTTAGTTTAGGACTCAATACTGAGTTGCTGCAAGATATTCCTGGGTGCTGTGAATCGTCACCGTTATGCATTGATCATTGGTAACGAAGATTATAGCATAACCGGTGCCAATGCAGAGATTAATGTGCCTTATGCCGTGAATGATGCTATGGTATTCCGTGAATATTGTGTACGTACATTTGGTGTACCTGATGGACAATTGAAAGTTGTTCCGAATGCTACGGCTGGTATGATGCACGAACAGCTTGACTGGTTGGTGAATATGGCAAGTACTGATCCTGAAGCGGAATTGATATTCTATTATTCCGGTCATGGTAATAATGATGAGGCAACGAAAGAACCTTATCTGCTGCCGGTAGATATTACGGGTAAGAACATTCGTCTGGGTATTTCTCTGGCGGATTTATATAAACGTCTGGCAACCTATCCTATCAAGGGAGCTTATGTTTTCCTGGATGCTTGCTTTAGTGGTGGCTACAAGAGTGCTGCTCCGTTGCTGGCCCAAAAAGGGGTACGTGTAGTACCGAAGGTGGGTTTGCCACAGGGACATACCTTGAGTTTCTCATCCAGTAGCGGTGACCAGACTTCCAGTGTTTATCATGATAAGAAGCAGGGATATTATACTTATTTCCTGGTTAAATGTATCAAGGATGCAAAGGGAGATTTAACCATGAAAGAACTGTTTGAAAAGACCAATGCAGAGGTGAAGAAAGCTACTGCTTTGATTGGCAAGATGCAGGAACCTCAGTATATGGTTTCTCCTACATGGTCTGATTGGGCAGAGGTGAAGCTGAAGACACCGGCGACAATGAATTAGTTTATTGGCAATATAGAAAAAGGGACTCTGTCGACATAAATGTTGCAGAGTCCCTTTTTCTTTTTCATGCTTCTTTTCATAAGCGCATGTAAAAGTTCCATAAAAAAGAACTCGAATACTGCCTGGAATAAGGGCAATGCATAACTTTGTGAAAGCAACAATAAAGACATAGAGTTATGGAGGCAATGAACATATGCTGCGAATAGGTGTAAAGACTTCGATGTGGAATCCCTGGCATGGCTGTCATAAGTTTAGTACAGGCTGTCAGCATTGCTATGTTTATCGTACAGATGGTAAATATGGTAAGGATAGTTCCGTTGTGGCAAAGACAGAGAAGTTCAATCTGCCTGTGCAGCAAAAGAAAAACAAAACTTACAAGATACCTTCCGGTAACCTAGTCTATACATGTTTCACTTCTGATTTTCTGGTGGAAGATGCTGATGAATGGCGTCCTGAAGCATGGGAGATGATGCGGTTGAGACAAGATCTCCACTTTCTGTTTATCACTAAGCGTATTGACCGACTGAAGGATTGTTTACCCTCAGATTGGGGAGAAGGATATGATAATGTAACAATCTGTTGTACGATGGAGAATCAGGATCGGATTGACTATCGCCTGCCTATTTATAAGGCAGCTCCCATTAAGCATAAAATTATTATTTGCGAACCGCTTCTCAGCCGGATAGATTTCAGGGGAGAGTTAGGTGAGTGGGTTGAGCAGGTTGTAGCCGGAGGAGAATCTGGACGGGAGGCGCGTGTATGCGATTATGACTGGGTTTTGGAGATTCGTCGCCAATGTATAGAAGCTAATGTGGGCTTCTGGTTTAAGCAGACAGGTTCTTATTTATTGAAAGAAGGGAAGGAGTTTAAAGTAGCCCGACAATTTCAGCACTCGCAGGCCCGGAAGGCGGAGATAAACTATGAGCCGGATCGCACCTCTTTTATAGAAGAGAATACAGGCAGCGCTATATTGTAGTCTCTTGTGTTCAACTATCCTATCGGTTTGATTGTTATATATTCATATATCAATAGCATAAGATTTGTTGGAGAGCTGAAGATATGAAACAACTTATATTTGTATTGTTAATAAGTTGTCTGGCTTGTGCCAATAATCAGGCAGGGCAGGCAGAAAGGAAAAAAGATATGGAATCAACCAAGGAAATTTATCTGGCAGGAGGCTGTTTCTGGGGAACCGAGCATTTCCTGAAACTAATTGATGGCGTAGAAACTACGCAAGTCGGCTATGCAAACGGCAATATTGCCAATCCGACTTATAAGCAAGTATGTACCGGAACTACGGACTTTGCAGAAACCGTGAAAGTGCAGTATGATCCCCTCAAAGTGGACCTGCCTTTTCTCATAGATCTTTATTTCAAAACCATCGACCCTACCAGCGTAAACAGGCAGGGTAATGACAAGGGTACCCAATATCGTACGGGTATTTATTATACTGACCCGGCTGATTTAGCGGTTATTCAAGAAACTGTGCACCGTCTGGCAACAGCTTACTCCCGTCCGCTGGCAGTAGAAATAAAGCCTTTGAAGAATTTCTATCCCGCGGAAGACTATCACCAGGATTATCTGGATAAGAATCCGGGTGGATATTGTCATATCCATCCTGAACTATTTGACTTGGCGCGTAAGGCTAAAATGCCGAAAAAATCTGTTTTTTCCGGTAAACTTATCAAACGTGGAACTACATTATTTTAATACAAGGAGGATTCTTTCATGAAACCATTTATGGACAAAAACTTTTTATTACAGACCGAAACAGCACAGAAGCTGTACTTTGATTTTGCAGCAGACACCCCGATTTTAGATTATCACTGCCACATCAATCCGCAGGAAATCTATGAGGACCGTCAGTTCGAGAACATTACCCAGGTATGGCTTGGCGGAGACCATTACAAATGGCGTTTCATGCGTTCCTGTGGCGTGGATGAGAAATACATCACCGGCGATGCTTCCGACAAGGAGAAATTCTTCAAATGGGCTGAATGCCTTGGAAAAGCCATCGGCAACCCGCTCTTCCACTGGAGCCACCTCGAGTTACAGAAATATTTCGGTTATCACGGTGTTTTAAACAAAAACACCGCAGAAGAAGTATGGAACTTATGCAATGCAAAGCTTGCTGAGCCGTCCATGACCGTCCGCAACATCATCAAGCAGTCAAACGTTACCTTAATCTGCACCACAGATGACCCTGCAGATTCCTTAGAGTGGCACAAAAAGATTGCTGAGGATGCTTCCTTTGACGTACAGGTACTTCCTGCATGGAGACCTGACAAGGCAATGAACATCGAAAAACCGACCTACTTAGATTACTTAAACCAGCTTGCTTCTGTTTCTGATGTAAAAATTGCTACCTTCGCAGATTTATGCAAGGCACTTTCTGTCCGTATGGATTTCTTCGCTTCCATGGGATGCAGCGTATCTGACCACGCTTTGGAATATGTAATGTACGCACCGGCTTCCGATGATGAGATTGAAGCTATTTTTGCAAAACGTCTCTCCGGAGAAGGTGTTACCCGTGAGGAAGAGTTAAAATTCAAGACTGCATTCATGCTTTATGTCGGCAAAGAATATGCAAAGCGCGGCTGGGTATTACAGCTTCACTATGGCTGCAAGCGCGATAACAACACTCCGATGTTTGACCACCTTGGACCGGATACCGGTTATGACTGCATCAACAACTATGCACCATCTTCTGAGATGGCAGATTTCTTAAATTTCTTAAATAAGAGCGGAAATCTTCCAAAAACTATCATTTACAGCTTAAACCCGAACGACAACCAGGCAATCGGCACGATCTTAGGATGCTTCCAGGATTCCACCGCTGTCGCAAAGATCCAGCAGGGTTCCGCATGGTGGTTCAACGATCACAAGACCGGTATGCAGGATCAGATGATCTCCCTTGCTAACCTGGGCAACCTGTCCGGATTCGTTGGAATGCTGACCGATTCCAGAAGCTTCCTGTCCTACACCCGACACGAGTACTTCCGTCGTATCCTGTGCAACCTGATCGGTAACTGGGTAGAAAGCGGCGAGTTCCCTGCAGATTACGATACTCTGTCCGAGATCGTAACCGATATCTCCTACAACAACGCTAAGAGATATTTCAAGTTCCCTCTGGCATAAAATTATAAGAATAGCGCAAAACCCCGGCTGGTTATTTGGCCGGGGGTTTTTATGTAAATGGAAAGTTACGCGAGCAATGAGCCGCGCATAGGCATAGTGAAGACAGCGATGGGCGCTTGCGCACAATTCGCTGTCTTTACTTATGCCGAGATGCGGCGAACGCCGCGATATGAAATAAGATTGGCAGCGTTCTTTGCTGACAATCTTATGAATAGCGTGGCTCATTGCGGATGGTAGTT